>Ga0307507_10004911_pt1 | contig 22867 bp, 40 predicted proteins | sample 7_EM_MG_FD_207223 | JGI IMG/M metagenome (GOLD analysis project Ga0307507, IMG submission 207223) | Populus trichocarpa ectomycorrhiza microbial communities from riparian zone in the Pacific Northwest, United States - 7_EM | ecosystem: Host-associated > Plants > Roots > Unclassified | place...
GGGGGGGCAAGTGGGAAGGAGGAAAGGCTCTTATTATTATTATTATTCATCGGACTATGATGTGCGTTTTTGTTTGTGGGTTTTTGGATGGCTGAATAAATGACAAAACTCGGGTTCCAGATGTTGAGATGGCGTAGGGGTAGGGGTAGGGGTAGGGGTAATACGGTAAGGGGTTGTGGGGTTAGGTTTTGGATGGTACTGTATGATAGGTGTGGTATCGTATCGTGGAGGATGTGTGCTAGTAAAGAAAGGAGTTGAGAAGGGGAAGAAGAGGAAAAAATAAAAGATGAGTGGTGTTTAGTTGATTGATTGATGGTGTTTGCTAGAAGTCGCAAGGGGAAAAAAGAAGAAAAAATACCTTTGAAATTTAATGCATGATAGTAGGCGTATATTCACCATTTCTCACTCGTTACTTTGCTGTTGCCACTATTACAACTCCCTGGCCAATACCAATAATACGGAAACCTCACCAGAACCCAACCCAACCCAACCCAAACCATAACTCAAGGAGAAACTCCATTCCTTCTCCTACAAAAGCCAAATTAACTTATCCCAATACAACCCTCCTTTTTACTCCTATAATACGCATATTATATTATCATACCACAATAAAACGAACAACTATAATACCACGGCACGTACTAATAATACAGCAACCCACAACAACCCATAACACCGACACCCCAAACAAACAACAAACCCCCTTACACGGTACAATGTGCTTGTACATTATCATACCATACCATACCATAGCGGTACCACAACCCAAGAACCACGGCCCATCACTCGCCCAAACCAACCAACCAAAACACAAGATAACAAATGCTAATAGAAGAAAAAAAGTAAAAAAATAATAATAAAAAAAACACTATGCAAGTACCCGCCCCTCCTCTCCCCCCCTCCTCTCCCCTCCACGTGCCCTGCTCGCACAATCTAGATCCCTCCCAACCGTGTCAAGAACAATTCCCACAATCCGCGAGACAAAACAAAGTTCAGTTCAGTTCAGCCTTGTTTTTTCTTTTCTTTTTTCTTTCTTCTTCAAGACAGACAGATACTGGTAATTTTCTGACGTTTGTAAAAACGACCGCTATTGCATATGGGCAGAAAATGGGCCAGAGCCTCAAGATTTTGGTGGCATGCAATAGCGGTCGTTTTTACAAACGTCAGAAAGTTACGAGTAGACGGCCGGCCGGTGCACCATGGGGTTCAAACGTGGCTGGCTTGCTTGCTGACCGGCTTGCAGACTGGCAGGTCGTTAATTTCCGCAACGGGTTTGTCTTATCTTGTCTTGTCTTATGTTTTGTTTTTATTTTTATTTTTTATTTGTTTTGGGGGTGATTCATGTCAGCTCATTATGTACGAGTACAATATCATAGTGAATCCTTCTTCTTCTTCCTCTTCTCTCTTTCTTTCTTTTGCATTGTTTCGTTTTTTTGTTTTTGTTGGTTGGTTGGTTTTTGTTTTTTTTATCTTGTCTTTCTCGTCCTAGTGGTGGGAAGGGGGGTGAAATGTGGGAAGTGGGGACGGGGGATGGAATTGGGAGAGAGAGAGACATGGGAGTTGGGAAAATGCCGTGGTTATTCTCGGGCAGTTTATTTGACGCTGGGGGGCGTTTCTTGTTCTTTTTGGTTTTTACGCGAGTGAGATGTTATGATTAATGGTATGATAACATGAGGGGGAAAAAGGGGGGATGGGTGATGTTTCGGGTCGACATTCTTGTTTTGTGTCGTGTAAACTCCTTTTTTTTTCTTTTTTTCCTACAGGAAGATGGAATTATCGGGTTGTTTTTTGGTTGGTTGGCTGGTTGGGAGAATAAAACCGTCAGTCTTCTGATCCATCTATCGGGTTTAATGGATGATCACCGCCTTCGCAGGTTTTACCTGTGTAATAATATCTCTCCATGAGACCGCACAGCACTCCAGAGAGCTCATTATGATATAATGAATAAAGCACTATTACTACAGATTAGACCTATGAAATCCTTCAAAATACCGGTACTGTATATGGTGATGAGGTATCTAGCTGACCAACTGCCCTCCGATCCATCCATTTGCTCACTTATTTGTTTCACAATCCAATCCGATCCAGTCCAGTTCCATTCCTCCACCGCATCGATTAATCTTATACATCCAGCTACCCACAGGAATAGCAGGAATAATAGCCACGAGAAAAAAAAAGGCAAGCTATGATGAACACCAAAAAAGACAACCATCTCCCCCACTTCGCACACTCCTTCCGATGGGGGGTGGGGCAAAGACATGAACAAGACTTAAAAAAAACCGCTTTCCGAAAAAGAAATCCCGATCCGTTCACCATTTTCGCCATGAAACTTTCCGAACCCAAAATAAAGCTAACCCCCCGGGAAGGGGGGTGTGAAGGAATAGAAAAGGAAAAAGGAAAAAGCAAAAGGATCAAATCCAGATGCATGGGCATGCTAATTGAAAACTGATAAGGTCATGGCTCGTAAGGAGAATGCTTGAGGGGAAAGGAAAAAAAGAAAAGGCTACCCGAAAAGCTACCCACACGGGAAGGCCGAGGAGTAGTTGGTGTGGGGATGGGTGGGCGGAGGGGTGAAGCCGGAATCAACGAGGAGCATAACTAGGAAAGACTTTTCGTCCAGCAATATCAACGTGATATTCTACTATCCCGGTGTCGGTGGCCACATACCTATGGACAAGTTAGCGCCGGATATTGCTCCATGTTGGCATACGCACAATCTTCCTGTGCCTAATTTTGGAAGGGAAAAGAGAGAATAAACACGGAACCGTCACTTACAATTTGCTCCCATCACGACTCAGTGTGCATCCTGTGATATCGACGCCATCGCCGTCGTCACGATACCCGGTACCCGCATCATCTGTAAGACCGGCTGCCGCATTACTGCTTGCTGCGCGTCGCCTCAGGTAGCTCTGCCTTCGCTCCTCGGCGATTAGTAGGTTGAGCTGTTCCCTGTTTCGTTGGTGATCCGCCTGGCTTGCCTCGATCGGCCGTGATATTCTTGGGGTTTCAGTTGGACTCCATGTGAGTCTTTGTGGTGCCCCGCTCATATCGGTCGCTGGTGGGTAAGAGGGGGTTGGGAGGGGTATCGGGTACTGCTGCACAGCAGGTGTTGAAGTAGATGTAGATTGGTCGGTGTATGATGGGTGAGTGGAATTACGACGTCGGGGCGGGTCATAATTTAGTCTCATTGCACGTTCACGCTCAAGTTGGCGCTCACGGTAATCACGGAGAAGTGCAGGCGTGGTTGGGGTTACAGAAGCATTGGACGGCTGTGTTGTGGTGAGTGGTTGTGAGGACTGAGGGGCCGTCGCTGTACGAGTGAGCGAGTGTGTTGGGGCATAAGGAGAAGCTGGAGCACGCGCAGGAATTGCATAACTGGGAGCACCATTTAATGCTGAAGTTGCCCACCACTCGTGAGAATTCCCCCGTACTCTGGATACGAGTTCTGACAGTTCATCATATCGACGACTAAAGAATGCGTGAACGTCATCATCTCCGGCTGTGGCCGTAACGGGATCCTCCTCAACAGCTTCCTCGTCTCTTGTAGTCCTCCTGCTGGAGGTACCCTCACGTCCGCGCCAGCGGGGGGTATCATCCCCTTCAGCAGATTGAATCTCGGCCTCAATTATGTCATCCTTTTCCACGAGAATGTCCACAACCTGTCGTTTGGTGAAGTTACTCCTAGCATCTGCAACACATATTCGGCCAGAATGTTCGGCCCAAACCAGCAAATCCCAAGGGGCCGGGGAAAATTGTACACTCCTAACAGCACCCGCATATGTCTTTGGCCGCGAAGAGGGTATTCTCTTGACAATGGGGGATGGACCCCCGGGATAGGTATTAGGGCATAGGTACCGGGTATCGAATATGGTTATAGAGCCATCTTGTGATGCCACAGCGCATAGGATTGAGGACGGAGAGAAACTCGTTGAAATCAACGCATCCGTTCCGGCAGTCAATGGAGGATGTGATGACAAAACCCAAGACTCAGCACCGGCCTCTCCGATTCCTGTACCAGGGGTCCCCGGACACGACCCGGCAGGAGACGCCGGGTGGTAGAAATATACTTTCTCTGAATCTCCTACAACAACCAAATGCAGCCCATCCGGGGATATCGAAGCATGATTCGTAGCGATGCTCAGGTGTAACGTCGTAAGAACCTTATTTTGGGCCAGATGGAATATCCGTACCGTCTTATCATTGTTCCTAGATGCAGGAAAATAAACCGTTAGTCACCAAGGTGTGGGTAGGGCACAGGATGAGAAAATGGATTACGTGAGAACTGCCAATACATCGTCATCACTTTTCGACGACGGAGGTCGATGCAGGGTAACCGAATTCACAATCAATCCCCCCAACTGGCTAATCTTGATGTCGGGGCTTATCCGCCTTTGACTTCCAGATGTAGACTCCCTAGCCTCCTCCCCTTCCTCGACCTCATCGTCCCCTTGTCGTTGGTCTGAGCTCTTGTCCTGCTGTCTCACACGTATTGAAGCAAACTGCCCATTCTCAACGCCACCAGCGCATACCCAACCATACTTCGCACCTATGCACCTCGGGCTGAATGGCAGTGTAGCTACGACCTCGCGTTTCCTGGTTGCCGGGTTTAGAGAGTAGACGTTGTTATCGGTAGGGTAGTATAGGGTATTTGGAGAGGGCGAGCACAGTAATGAGCGCAGTTGCCAATGCCTATCAAAGCGGTCAATTATCAACGGACAAGGAAGATGCTTGTGAAGGGGAACTCACTTGAAGGGTATTTTAGCATGAAAGAAAGTGAGAGGAGCAGGGAGGAGGAGTTGCTGATTTTGACTGCGGGTTCACAAGTTAGCGATTCTGTTGCGGCGGCAGCATGTGGCATGGGAGGAACAGCAAGGAACTGAGTATAGGGGTGCACATACGCAGGATCATCGATAGTCATTATCTATCTGGTAGCCGATGCGGCAGGAGAGCTCTGGGTTTTTTTTATATTTTTTTTATTACTTTTTTTCTTTCAATTTTTTAGCAGAATGCGGTGGAAGAGTTCAGTTGAAATTTGGGATAGGGTTTATCGCGAGAAAGCGAAAGTGTTTATTGTAGGTGGAATGGAGATTTCTCTTGGTTCGTGGTTTGTGTGCTGATTGATAGTTGCAGTGGTTGCAATGGGGGTGGTGGTTGCGTTGTTGGCGTAGCAGATGGCGGATGACGAACACACGACAACGGATGGCTGATGGTGTAAAGGGTTAGCTATCGTCGGTGGTGGTTTGCTGGGCTGGAGCGCTGTCTGATGGGGGACTGTGTCCAAGGGTTGGCGTGGGTGTCTGTGTTGGTGGCCGGTGCGGTGATGGCGTATGGGGGTTAACGGTGATGATGGGTGGTGAAGACCTCTGTATCCAAATCGACCAAGAACGAAATGACTGCAACTTCTTTCTCTCAGATTGGGTGTAAAACAAGAAAAGAAAAAAAAAAGCCAAGTAGGGGGAGTCTTCGCCTCCAATGGGATTTCTGAAAAGCCGTACCCTTACCTGGACTCGCTGCAAGAGTTAATAAAATGGAAAAACAGTAATAAATAAATTGTACAAGTAGCACAAGTACAATAAGTAAATTATAGTATTTCTCTTTCTCCCTTTTCTCCTGCCCCCCCTTCTCTCTCTCTCTCTCTGTCCCTCTCTCTCAAATCTCAACAAATCAATAATCATCTCGCTTGGCAGGCAAGAGTATCCCCGTTGAGTTGTTCACACTGTTGAACACGCGAAACGGCTTCCCCACACGCCTGCCTGTGCACCAGTGTGCGCCGCCTTCAAAATCCTATCCTCCCCACATCATTCGCTACGAGACCTCGAACAAGCATCAATCAACCGATCCAAGATCCCCCCCCTTCAAAAATAAATTACCGGTAGGCGATTACCAAGGTAACTAGAAAAGCTGCTCATAACGCCGAAAGAGTAGAAAGGGGGAAAAAAAACAAATGTGGATACCGGTACTGATGGTCAAGGCTTTTTCCTAACTGCCAATTCTTTTTTTTCCTTCCCTTTCACGTCGAGAGAAAACAAAACGGAACAAAGTTCGAAATCTCTCCGCATTTAATACCCGCACAGTACGCCCCACAGAGGAGGTTTCCCACGTACTTTTTTTTCTTTTCTCTTTTCAAATCCCTCTCCCCCGCACCAAGATCGATTCTGTTTGGCACGATACCCGAGAGCTCTCGTTTTCGCGGGAGGAAAATGGATAAAACCGCAACATCAGACAGCAAACCAGTTCGGTTCGAAAAAGAAAACAAGCAAGTGATCTGCAAGGCGGCTGGGTGTGGGGGGGCACTGCTGCACACTTCGTTAAGTGCCGAATGTATTCATATAGTCTCACTCGCATTTCGGAGAACATTGCACGTGGCGTTAGTGGCAATCAGGCAAAGCGCGGGGAGAGAGAGAAGACTGCATTATAATCCATCGGAGCTGTTTAACCATGGAAGAGAAGGCGAAACAGAAGAGGAAAACTTGGAAGAGATGGGAAGGAAGAAAAATAAAGGAGGGGACCCTCACCGGTAGTGACGTGGGGAGGTTTAATGTGCCCGTAGCTATCGTATTCATGGTTCGTCTGAATATTCTTACGCTGCGTTCAGATATGCACCCTTCGGTCACGCAGATATTCCCCCGGTTTTTAGAGGACGGGGATCGAGGCCCGGATGTCAAAACGACCCCAGTCTCTTGCAAGCCTCCGTCGAAACATCAGCCGCTATAACCATGCATGGCCCCGTGGTTGATTTCATTGGCCACCATACCCTACGAGGGATCAAGGAATAGTGAAATCACAAAATATCACTCGTCACAAAATGGTTCCACAATGAGCTCTTGGCCCTTTATCAACGCTTTTAGCGCATATGATCTCACCAGACACAGCGAATAAACAATTTGCTTAATCATCGTGAATTCTCGAAAGCGCCTGCTGTAGGCTAATATTTAGGTTGAACAGGGATGTGCGACTTTTGAATTACTAGACTTCGGAACAAGCATTAACTCCCGTGCAGCGTAATAAGGTTGACAAATTAGACACCACCTAAGGATCTATAGACAGTAATCCTGGCCCAAACGGGACTCTGACTATTAGCTCTTCGCTCAGTTCAGCGGGTGCGTGACAGCCGATGAAAGGGAAATCCCGAAAGAGCCAGAAACACGGTATCTGAAAATATGACAAGTCGCCTGGAGAATGGCCCGATCTAGGCTCATGGGGGAGCCTCCATAATAGCCAGAGTCAAGGCGCTGTATCTCCAAATACTGCCGCCAGATCGCCGGGTACCGGTAGTGTACTTGAGTACTGTTGCAGCACCCCAATGCAAACGCCATGGAAAAGCTTACAGTCGCACCCTGCTATCCCGGATCACGCAGAACCGAATATTACGGTAGCTATTAGGAAACCATACCAAAAGAGGGGGAAATGCAGGGCTAGAAAGAGAGAATGGAAAAAAATACAGACCGAGAGGATGGTGAAGAATCGAGAAGGTTGATAGACGAAGGGGTAAGTAAACTATAATAATATTATAGCAGAATACTGCAGATAATTCCAGCTGTTAGTATAAAACCAAGTCACTGTTAGTTTATTCCATCTCCACGGCGTCTACCACGAAATCAACCAAGGAAGTTAGATTAACAGCCCTACAAACTTGGCTACCATGGTGCACAGTGCCACTAGATGAAGTTCGCAGACTTTGCTCCCCGATGATTGCGCTGGACATGCTAATGGATACCACTTGCAATTTCTAGCCCTTCCGCTCCTAGAGGATAGGAGGAAAATGTTGAGAAGGGAATAAACCTTTATTTTTCTCCGAATTATACGAACATACACTCTTGCTATTGTTCTGGATACCCCCTTGTCCCAGACAAAATCTGTGGAATTCGGCCATCAGGGGTAACGGGGCGGTACCGTCCGGTATAGTACAGTATCATACTCGAGCACTGCACATTCACATTACGGTACTTCACCCAACCCTAACGACCGACCCCGCATAATAACCCCCCAACCTTAAACAACAAGAGCCAGGATCATCCGGGCCGGATCTCGGAACATCTCGAGAAACGCCCGCATCCCCTGCAAAACTGCAAACACGCGCTTCAATTCTCGAAATAATAATCCAACATAAGATGTTTCATAGCCTGCCTGCCTGCTTGGAGAATTCGACAATTGAGAAGAAAAAAAGAAAAAAAGTGCGGATCATGAGCCATAAGTTAGACTCCGAGTTAGCGGAGCTCACCTGAAGATCTACGGAAAATCTCTGGGGTTAGATCTGCTCTTACGATACGATGTAACGAAGGCTTAGGGGAATCTACTCGAGTATGGCCGATGGAATTGGTAATCCTTTGATAAGACTAGATCGCTCAATACTGAGCTGCTGACTAGTAGCTTATGAAATCACTCGAGTATAAGGCTGTCGTTTCCAATAACACGCGTATCACAGTTCCCGCCCTCGCTGCAAACTGCTTACGAGTGTAGGCCCTAGCTATCTGCTCTCTCATTCATCGGGATTGGGCACCCATAATCCCATTTTCCGCTTAAAATCATTACCAACCTCTCACCTCCTATGTTTGAACCGCCCCGCCAAGCATATATGCACTTTTCAACTCTATCGGCAACCCCAGCAGGCAATGCGTGATCCATGAGCTTCGGGGAACGGGTAAAAAATAATCAACGAGAGGCCTCTCTATCTCAGTTTGGAATAATTTTCAGATGACCTTGATACAGTAAGTCCTTCCGATATTCCTCTGATCGCCCTGGCTAGTGGCCCCAAAGGATGGACAGGGCCTAGGAAACTCCGTACACACCTCAAAGCCGTGCGTTACCGGCATACTGGCTCTCTTCTTGATTTATCTCAAGGCTGGATACGTCTTGAGCACAATTGACTTTTATTGAAGAGAAACTATGGCCCAGCCGAACCCCGAAGCCCTTCCCAACCCAAACTAATGCTAAGAGCTTAGCCAATACTATGCCCATCCTGACTGTCCTCGATGACGGGTATCATCTCAATGATTCTAATAAAGCCGTGCCAGGAACGGCACTATACCCTATTAAAAATCTAGCAAACCTCAAGAACAGTCAAAAATGGAATGTTAACACCCCCGCCCCTCATCCACAGTCCTCTAACTACCGCTAATAAACCCTCGTTTTGGCATATGGTGCCTTGCGTCTAAAGTGTGCACCAAGGCCGTTGCATCATGAAACACTCAACCCTCTGAGGAATTAGGGCTATCTTATAAAAATTGTATCATAGCAAATCTTTAACAAATAGTGAGGATTAACAGAATCTAGCCCTTCGTTTACGATTGATTCCCTGGCCAAGAAACCCACAAGAAACCCAAGGCACCCCTCCCACCAAGAATCCAGAAACTGGACCGATAACACACTTGTCAACGAAATATCTAACTACAGTAGACTCTCAAATAATTAGACTATCTGCTAGGTAGTCCAAAATTTCCTTCTCCGGAAAAGGAGCGGAAAATGAGTCGTCCAGCCCCTCTGAAAGACATAAAAACAAAACACACTAGACCCAACGACACGCAGTTCGAACGGCATTACACATGGTTCCCCCGCTTGAGATTTTTGCAGGATACCAGTCTCTCTACTGTACTCGAGTACCAGCAAAACACCTTGAATTTTTAACAGAAAGCTAGACGAGCCAGAAAATTGCATTTCCAATGATCGCTGCAGGCTTTAACAAATTAACGAGAAAGTAAGGATGCTTCGCAATATAATTTACCAGTACGAATATTTGTATATTAATACAGCAACCGGGGAGGGACTGGGGAGCATTATTGCGAGTGACCATCAGTGATGGCAAAACCTGGTCCAATGCCTGAAGCCTGTTCACGCACGCGAGGCCACTTGCAATCATGGTAGGCCTAACAAGCACAGTCGCTCTGATTTGCCAAATCATAGGTGCCCTGCAGCCCCTTTGCGAATACTCGTAGATAGGCACAACTACGATGTCATAAGTTAAGGAGCTGAATTTTGGTTCAGCTCCTCTATCGTGCATGGTGGTGGGATAGGGTACGGTGGTTGAGCTGCCTATGGAAGAGTCCCCACTAAAACCCCTCCCTCCCTCCCAAACTCTACTCGAAGACACGAGTGTCGTAGAAGAAAAGAGGGGGTCCGGATTACAGCATCCCCCCAAACCTCTTTCCGACAATATCGCGTTCAACTGCAGGCTATATATTACTATAATATTATGAAAAGGCGGGGCAGGACCTCCTGACGAAAAAGTATCTGACGAACTGACAAGTTTCCCGGTAGGCATAATGCCGCTGTGGGCGAGCAAAAAATAAAATAAAATAAACCATAACTAGAGCACCGAAAGCAGAGGTTATGGTCCTCTTTTGAGCCTCACAGCGGAAACAAGGTTACAACACAAGTGCTCCATGCGAGACAACCATACGTAGCCAGCCAAGCGATCAATCGCAGGATCGACAGAGAACCAAAACAAGTCACAATTCAGGGACCATACAAGAAGCAAGCGACAGATTACGATTTCAACCCTTCGTGATACAATTTTCCAAAAACTATCACGTTCGTAAATTTTAATACCCGAAAAAGAAAAGAAAAAAGGGGGGGGCAAAGAAATTTTCATTTTAATTCTTCTTTTCCTTCAAAGCCTCGAACAAAAGCCCAAACTTTGATGAAAAAAAAAAATTAAAAAAGCCTTCGAAAAGGAATAAATCAAAAATTAAGCAACCCAATAGACCCGAAGGCCTTTGGCAGAGGCTCGCGTCCTCGCTGTGCAATGAGGTCGGAGATCCCTGAGTCTCAACTCTTTTTGAGCAGAAAACACTGTCGCTAGGTAAGTATGAGGAGGAAAGAGGGTCGTGGGGACGGCGGCATTATATAGTGAATTCTGGGACTTGGCGCCAAGTGAATTTTCGCCGACAGGCCAGGGGTTAGGTTTTTTTTAGTGGTAGTGGTTGACGAGGTTAGGTTTAGGGTCTCGGGTTTAAGTTAGACTAGGGTGTGTGTCATGAGGAGGCATAGCTTGTCACTCGGTTTTCTGGGAAAATTGACGGAGGGGTGTACGAGTGGTCAATGGGGGGAGTGGATTGGGTACGGAGAGGGCTCTTTTATATGCAAAGGGTTTTTTATTCTACACAGTCTCAGTCTACCCCCGCATAAGTGCCGTACATAAACATCAGCTCAGCCCGGAACTAAAAAACGAAGGGCACAACACTCATATCGAGGCATCCTCCCCCTCCCTACAAATTGCCACCGACGCGCCAACACAATACTGGTGCATAGGGGAGCTTCCCATCCGAGTGACAGCCCATGAAAGCCGGCCCCTTCCTCCTCCTCCTCTCCTAGCTCCGCGGCGACTCCGATTCGTGCGGAGCTCCATGCGGTACCTTCTAACGGCAGCCCCTCCATCGCCTCACTGCCACCGTCCCGCTTAAATTAAAAGTATAAGAAAAAAGGAGAGAGAGCCGTATAAGGTAAACTTTTAGGGAGTGGACATACGAGTACGGTAAAGTAATTGAGGTGAACAACGCTTTTAGTTCTCTTGGGCTAGAATTAGGATAGTGTGTAACAAACCCATACTACTCGCGTACCGTACTCGAGTACAGTAAGGTATTTTCTTTTTCTTTTTTCCTTTTGTTGAAGGCGAAACCTTTTACTATTCTCGCCGCAATGGACTCGCGATATCCGGCTTTGTTTGATTGGTTGGTAAACTCAGAAGCCGATCGGGGTGCACGAGGTTCGCCTAACTTATCCTCAATCCCTGAATTCAGGTGTGGTTGGTACGAGTACGATTATGTTGTGGTACCGGTATGTTACTGGAGTTACCGGTGCTGGTATCAGGTGGATCGGTGCGCTTCTTTGGTTGTGCTTTCTCTCTAAATACAGCAACCACCGGTACGAGTGCTCGTGCTTTCTCTTCCCTCGGGGGTTTTTTTGGACGAGCTTTTGGATGCTAAGCGAGCTTGTGGGCGGGCACCCGCTGAGAATCTCGCCAAGGTAGGACGTTGGATTTGGTCAGATCCGTTGTACTTGTAACATACTGGTGTCATATTTTTCTTTTTACTCGTCTCAGCAGTGGGCTGAAAGAGAATCCTTTCGCTTGCGTTTTCTCCTCTCGATCCAAAGGGGGAACTCTGGACGTCCTCGCGTTGTTCCCAGTTTTGAAGTATCGTACTCGAGTACCGGTACTGCGAAAACTTGGATAGAAGGCCAATGTGGGAGGAGGTTACATAGTACCATAGTTGCCTCTCCTACTGTGGTGGCGCTGGGTGCTGTATATCTGTTTTGTCTTGCCTCAACTGTGCGCTGAGTTTGTGGTGTTTTTCTCTCGTGTAGCTGAGGAGAGGAAATCTAGCTTAACGTTAGTAAGTTATGTTTATCTTGTCCTTAAGTAGACTGCCAACACGGCACTTTCGGTATCGTGGCCAGCATTCGTCACCGGTATTTGGTGCATGGGTGGCATTTTGGGCCTCTGACGTTTTTCGAAATGGAGCCGATAGACCGGAGAGATGGGTGTTGCGTCATTGGTTTCGGGTAGCGAGTGCTTTCATTTTTTCATTTTTTTTTGTGATACCAGTGGGGGACTCCTTAAACCGGACCACCGCGACATTTGTTTTTTGGCTTACTAACTATAGGTTAATTTAGGTTAATTTATTGTTTCCACTGAATTAATATGTAGTTATCTTGGGGTTGAGAGTGGGTTGATTTAACGAGTCCCCCACCATAGGTCCAGTCTCGACCGGAGTACTCGGGGTAGGGGTGAAGTATTGGGACAAGCAGGGGGGCATGATATCTGTGCAAATTACTTGAAGTGGAATGGAAGATACCAATTTGAGTAATTTGCACAGACATCATGCCCCCCTGCTTGTCCCAATATTTTCCCCCTCACCCGAGTAGATGGTGCCAAAAGGCGAAAGGGTGAGTCTGTCACCCCTGTTCGGACCATGGGAAACTGGCAACTCACCAATCATAAATATCGGAACCACTCCTGTTTGTCTTGGAGGCCGCAGAATTTAGAAATTGTGGATTTTAGTTGTGGCTTGCGTGTGGAAATGGATCCCAATAATGGTATGAACAAGGGTGGCGGAATCACCCTTCTCGCTTTCTCTCCGTAGGCAGGGAGAGAGGAGGGGGTAATTGGAGGTAATCAATAGGTGGAGGCGTGGTTGGATTTAGAAGTCGAATGGAAGAAAAAGAGGGAGTGATTAAGACGCGGCTTTTTTTGTTTGCATTGGCGAGACGGTGGTCACAGGTGTTGTTGGGAGGTGGTACGGATTAAGTGTTACCCGAGAGGTGAAATGGTAGATCTACGGCATTGGGGAAGGAAAATGAGTGAGATGAATCGACAAAGGAACGCAATTTATCGCAAGCTGGGACAGAGCTAGTGGTCTGAGACATAAGAATGGATGTGGTAAAAGTGCCGAGGAATGCTAACAATGCTGAGAAGATAAAATAAGAATAAAAAACACCGAAATTGCAAACCGATCTACACCCGAAAAACATCTACCGAGCCGTTCCTACGATACCCTACATACACTCTGGCACTGCACTGGCAAGCATTGAGCTTTGCTCTGTAGAAATGGCAAGAGAAGAGCATTCCTTCCTTGGGTCTTGCACAGCTACTCCCACCGGCGGCGGGAGAGCCAAGCTCCCCATATACTCAATATACTTCCGATACCCCCAAACACTCTCCTCCTCTAATAGCGCCGTATGAACTATCTCAAGATCAGGCTTGATTTTTTGCAAGCACCTCAGATCCCCCAACGTCAACCTATCACAGCCCCTAACATCGATCTTCTCGATCCTATTCCCAGGCTTCATGAGCAACTCGTACAGCCAGCCGATCCTAACATCCGGCAGCCAGCAAATCTTCAGCACGCGCACACTTGCCGGCAGGCGTTTCGATAGGAAGGAGCGCAGTCCGGGCTTACTTAACGAGAAGCAGTCCAGCAATGAAAGGTGCTCTAGGGCCTCAAACTGAGCGATGGCACGCAGCGCGGGGTCCTCAATGTTCGAGAATTCGAGGTTGAGGCTTTTTAGCGTTTTCCGGGAGGTCTGTAGGAGTGCTTGAATGATGGATGTGCTTATCGAGGTTTTCGATAGATCCACGTGTTGCAGGTTTTGCGATTTGGTGGATAGGAAGAATTGCTCGAGGGTTTTGGTCTGCGAGCGGATGTTCGGTATTGAAGTCAGGGTCAGAGAGCGCAGGTTTGGGGATTGCGAAGCGCATTTTAGGAGGGTTAGAACGTGCCGCACGCTAATTGATATGGGTGCATCGATGGTGAGGGAGCGGCAGGCTGTCAAGTGCCTATGGAGGGTTCGGGGTACGAGGAAGTGTGGGAGGGATGTATTGCGTAGGTTGCTGAGGTCTAGCTCGTGCCAGAGGAAGGGGTCGTTGCCGATGTAATACCACTGAGAAAAGAGAATTTTGGGTCAATATTGGATGGTGGGATTGTTTTTTTTTGTAATTTCTATTCTCTTGTAATGGTTATGTGCATGTGCGGCGCTTTTTACTCACATCACGACAGGTTGATAGACAGCTATAGAGATCATGGTGTGACAGGTAAGAGAATATATTGCTAATAATCTCTGTTGGGAGTTTGGAGAATGAATCCACTCCTGTAACTGCCACTGGCTTCCCGGCTGGTATCGTTGTAGAAGTGGTGGTTGATGTGAATGAACGGTCCAAGACCAAAAGTTCCTTTGCCATGGCAGATATTTCTTGAAAGTCAAGAATATGGTGATAACGATAAGGATTCGGTATATTCCGTGAAAATTTTTCTTGGTGTTCTTGGGATGAGGATTCTGTGGTAGTGGTAGTAACCATGGGGGGATTCGATCCATATTTAAGGATAGCGGCACTTGTATGGTATAATTAAGTAATTGTGGACAAACTTGGACAGTTGTCCATGTGTTGGGCGGGCAGGCGTCTGTGTTCAAACAACCCGAAAAGACTAAAGCTGTGAGACTCCTTATTTGGGTCGACCTTCCGATTCGATTGGTGGTGGGAATAGTGCTGAACCGAGAGAGATTTGTGTGGTCGTAGGTGGTGGTAGTTGGAAATGTGCAGTGAGGGTTTGCCATAAAGCGAGGGAGAGCTAAGTTTGACCGTCTAACCTGTCACGGACTCTGGGAAGCGAGAACTGCCCAGCTTTCTTGTCCTACGTTACCGGGGTGGGCTGACACTGTAACGGGGATGACACGCCCGATAATTGGCCCTTTTTGGCGAGCGATGGAAAGGAACCACAGACTCCACCGGGACCGCCATGACTATTTCTATGGCAAAATCGCCCCCCCACCTATCACTTACCACCTCCCACTAATATTAATTTTCTCTTTGCAGAAGATTGTTCATATTGATAGTTGGTAGTAATCATGAGCAAATCTCGCCAAATTATTCAGCTTTCGTCCAAAAGCTGTGTAGGAGAAAGGAATCCTGGGTGCTTACCTCGTCTTTTAAAACCCCGTTGTATGCTAATATCTTTACCATCGCTACACTCTGCACCACACACATGCCCGTTCGCTTGGTCTTCCCTCATGATGCACCGATTACCATCCCCATTGAACACCAAAGAACCCTTTCTTTTTCCCACCTTCGCCGCTATCTCTATCCCTTTCGTTTTCCAAATATACCCGAGGTTTGCCTGCTAGTCGTTAGCGAGATTTGTGCTATTACACGTTTTGCCTTTTTCGTATTCTCGGGTTATTTTCGTACCGGGAACATCAAGGAACAAATATTTGTACTCGTACTGTGATTCTCCGGGCCTCTTTGTCAGGTGAGCGTTGACAATTCCCTTGCCAACGGTGCCCTCAACCTGCAATGCGTCCGTGAGTGATATGTTTGAGTCCGGATCAGACAATAACATACGTTAAAGTGCATGATTAAATGATCTATGCCATGCTTGTCCTTGCGAATGCTCGAACTGCCCAATCAATCTGTCAGCGTCTGATTCAACTATTGTACAATACATTTCTCTCTCTCTCTCTTGGAAGAGAAGAAGGATGGAGAAACATACGCAATTGGCCTGTTCCTGGCCCAGCGGTTTGATGTGGGCTCCCCGTACGCCTTAATGCTCCCCCCGAGTAACTTGGTGCAGCGTGGATCTGCCTTGATTCTGTTGTGTATGCTGTTAAACCAATTGGGGATGGAATTAGGTGCAAACACTTCGGCATAGAGTATCGTCAGGATGGTTCCCTGCGTATTCGGATCAGTACCCAGAAGCCAGATCATAGTTTATCCCAGTATCTATTTTCTCTGCTCACAGTTAAGATTGTCCCAACGACGACTGTCACGAAGTTTGCCCCCGTGCTCGCTGTTCGTGCAATTTTTTGGCCCTTCGAAAGCTCCTTCCATTTCCTACTCGATGCGCTACTAGGCGCTACTGCTATTTTATGCTTTTGCGAACTTGCTCCTATGCCACTGAATGGCCGGTGATGAGGATGGATTAACGAGCCTGAGGCCCAGATTGTGCGTATACCTGGGCGCAAGGTGATTGAACGAACCGGAGTTGATAACTGGACCGACATTACAAGAAATATTGTGACGATGCGATGGTGGCCAGCAGGGATAGCGGGGAGCGGTGGCGGGCGTTATCATGAATGGGACACGGGAGTGGGGGGATTTTCTTTTCCCGAGGCTCTTGTTGAGGGGGGCTTAGCACCGGGACTAAGCTTTTGGGTTCCGAAACAGCTGTTCGCTTTAACCCCTCTCGGAGCTTCTATTTCCTCGCAAAGGAGGTGGTTGCTAGGGCTGAGTCATCATTGAATGATGGCAGAGGCCAGATTTAGACGATTGGCACAACTATCCTTTCTTTCTCCCTATCTCCCCTCACGCGCATTTTTTTGTCTCCTCCTTTATCCTTTTTTTCCTGGCTTGGTTATACTCTAGTACCTACTTCTGCGATCATCATGAGTTTGGCATCTAAAACTGAAGGCCAAAAAATCTTTGAGAAGCTCAAATCAAACCGCGCTAATAAGGTAGGAATTTCCGGCTGAGACAAATATAAAGTTCCTTTACCTTGTTTGTGAGTGATATTCACTGATGGCAATGATATTATATAGGTATGCTTTGATTGTGGCTCCAAGAATCCAACTTGGTCTTCCGTTCCGTTCGGCATCTACCTCTGTCTCGACTGTAGTGCACACCACCGTAATCTTGGTGTGCATATATCTTTTGTCCGCTCTACTGTTCTTGATCGTACGTTTACAGATGCTCAATAGAATTCGAATTATATGAATCTCGTGCTGATTGAAATGTAGAATGGCAATGGGACCAGCTGAGGCTCATGAAAGTCGGTGGTAATGAATCCGCGACCAAGTATTTCCAAAGCCATGGTGGGTCTGCAGCATTGGCATCCAAGGATCCTAAAGTCAAATACGAATCCAGCACAGCTACCAAGTACAAAGAAGAACTTAAGAAACGTGCGGCTGCAGATGCGCTACTGTGAGTATCCTTCTCACAAGCTCCTGCCACCTGTTCACAAGCTCATGCTCCCAACAGGTATCCTGGAGAGGTAGTTGTTGAAGGCGGTGAAGAAGCTGCTGTCCCTGCTGAGGTTGAGGAAGAAGACTTCTTTTCTTCTTGGGATAAACCATCCATCAAACGCCCTACACCCCCGCCGTCTCGAACTGCTACCCCACCAGTAGTTGGTAGAGCTGGGACTCCTTCAAATGGCAGTGGTATTGCACGAACCAAGTCCCCCCTCGCTTCTTCTGCCTCTGAGCCCCCGCCGGCTGTTTCTCGTACCACAACCTCCTCTGCCCTGCGAACGAAGGCCGGTGCAACATCTGCAAGTGGACCCCGGAGGACTGGTGTATTAGGTGCCAAGAAAGGGCAAAAGCTTGGGGCTAAGAAGGTTACCGGTGGAGATGCAATTGATTTCGACGAGGCTGAGAAAAAGGCAAAGGAAGAAGCGGAACGAATTGCTAAGTTAGGTTATGATCCGGAAGCGGAACAGCCAGCCAAGAAAGAGACGAAGGGGAATGTCTTCAGCCCTACGCCAGTCACCCCATCATCGCCTACACACGCTAGGCAAAGCAGTGATGTGGAGCGATTAGGATTGTCAATGAATAGACTGGGGTTTGGACAGGTTGCGAGTACAGCAGCTGCAGGTGGTCCTGCAAAGAAAATGGGTGGATTCGGTTCTGTTGGATCAAGTTCCAAGGTTGAGGGTACGGATTACGCTAGTTACTCGTTGTGAAAGGCTTGTGCTAATATTTGTATAGAAGATGACCAGAAGTATGCACGGGAAAAGTTTGGAACCCAAAAGGCTATATCTTCCGACGAATTCTTTGGCCGTAATACATACGATCCCCAGGCTGCCAGTGAAGCTCGTACACGTCTTCAAGGGTTTGAAGGAGCAACTGCCATCTCTAGTAATCAATACTTTGGTAGAGATGAAGAGGAACATGATGCCGACGCTGCAGGGTATAGTGAGCTCGAGGTCACTGCAAGAGACTTTGCTAGAAGGTTCACCGGAACTGCTGGAGAGGACTTGGAGAATGCTGCGCAAGTTTTGGGCCAAGCAGCCGCAAAGGCCTCGGAAATTGTTGGACGGTATATGCGATAAGGATTAGATAGTGCTGGTGAATATTTGGTTGGCTGGGCGTTTAATAAAGCGAGAGCCGACAGGCTGTGAGCGATGGGGTTATGGTGGGTGGGTTTAATCTTCCTACAGCCTAAACTACGCAGCGTTTCGGGTGGTGGTTGATGCTTCCATGGGTCATGCCTTTCATATAACTAGTTACACTACCCTCGGCGTTTCACTTTTCCATTACCTTTTCTTATGTCGGGGTGGTAGACGGTTGGTGTGGGTTGAGATGGGCTGCGAGAAATAAAAAATTGTATTTCGTTTCGACACAGTGACCATGTTAGAGTAGACTGATTAGCGGGTGTTTGTGAATTTAGGGTTCGGTCAATTCCTTTTGATGAAATCATTTCCTGCGTGTTAGGAGAGGTGAGATGGCGTTGAGAATTGGGAATACCGGTATAGAATTATGTTAAATGCTCGCATTGATAAATGGTGGCTGTATTGAGTAGCTGAGATCAATTACTCGTTATTCTTGGGTCTACCAATATGATAGATGTCTATATAAGCATCAGGTTTGCGTGTATGTACTGTGCTCGAGTACGGTTCAGGAGCCAGACCCCAGACATCAACCAACTTACTGGTAATAGCCCAGCCTCCACATGTCACAAAAACTCACCCCTACTATATGCTACAATATGCCTACCCTAGGTAAATAAACGGCAATCCGCATCTCCCACAACTCATCCTCAACATGACCTCCTCTCTATCTCTCCAGCCAGCCAGCCTATACTACCCAACATACCCACGAACCATAACAACCCGTACCCCCTCTCCTCCTCCTCTGCCTTATATACCGGTACCTAGCCAACCGATTAGCAACCAAAACAATGAAAACTCCTTTAGGGGAGTAAAAATAAAAAATAAAAAAATGAATCAAGTATCCAATAAATAAATAAAGATACGTAAGCAAAAGTCAGATCAAGTGTAGGTAGAATAAGTCCGCATTTCGCCATAACTTAATATCACCCTTCGGAGTCCGAACAAAACGCATCCGCCGAAACGGAGGTTATGAACGGATCACGCGAGGTAAAATTGAGGGCGAGGTTGGAATTGCAGAATTCTTGTTTGCTCATCATGATGAAAAGGGAGGACGGGGAGGGGAGGACGGGGGGACTTACGGAGGTTTTGGTTTGGTGATGGAATGGTGTTGTGGCAGAAGGAGGAAGGAAGGAAGGGAGGAAGGATGAGTGCGGATGGGAAATCCCGGTGCTTGCTTAATCAATCAAGGCCGCCCCGCCCAGTCTGGGTCGAAAATCATGCGGCTCAAGGTGAAAAAGGAAGTTTTGGAGAAAAGAAGCGAAAAAAAAACAGGAAATGCGGAAGGAGGTATTATATCAGAGCTGGTTGGCAGGTCACTACTCCCTCACCACTGCCATACTGCGACTTGCACAGTGACGGCTATTTGACAGCTCACCTCCGCTAATACCGTACCGTACACTCCCCGCCAAACAAAAAAAACGACCCTTTGAAAACAAGAGAAAAAAACAAATTTTCTTTTACAGGTACGGCACATATGGCGCGATGAATGGCTCACACACACCACCGAGAACTCCCCTAGAAACCGTATGTTCGCTTTCCCTCTTGTTTGGTTGGTTGGTTTTGGTTGGCAAGGCTGTTGAAAACAAAAAAAAAACAAAAAAACAGGATACCTACGACTCAATTCTCCACTTCCTCGAAACGCTAACCGCCAGTCACTCGAGCACCCGCCTACAATTAACCTCCTATGAGACGCGGATTAGGGACTTGGAAAACCTAAACTCCGAGCTGCTGCAGCAGAATGAGGAACTCCGCTCCCAGCTTCTCCGGCAAGAGCGCGCGCCTGGATCTGCGCCCGCACCCGCCTCTTCCCCGTCCCCTCCGTCGTCGTTGTCACCAGCAGAGTCATTGTCACCAGCGGAGCCGGTTGTAATCATGTCCGATCTAGAGAAGGCGCAGTACCTCCAGGACGCACTGATTTCCGAGCGGGAAGCATTCACGACCAGGGAGGAGAGCTTGACGGCCAGAATTTGGGGGCTGGAAACGACGGTTACGGATTCCCTGAAGGATTTGTTGAGGGAGAGGAGGGCTAGGGAGGAGATTGAGTGGAAGAGTCAGTCCAGGACGAATTCTGTTGTGTTGACCGGGATTGGGGGTGGGAGTCCTGCTCGTGATGGGGGGCTGGCGAGGGTTAGAGGGGAGTTGCAGAGGATGGGTGGGGAGTTGAAGGTATGTTTTCCCCCTTCCCCTTTTTCTATGAGTTTGTGAGGTTCTGCTGGGGGGATTTGCGAAGGAATTTGCTGAGATGATGTTGCAGGCTGCGAGTGAAGAGATTGAGAGGTTGAGGGAGGAGATTGAGAGGTTGCCTTTTGAGTTAGTGTCCTTCTGCCCATATCGTTACCTGTGAAAATCGCTAATGGCGGTGGACTGCGGAATTAGCACAGTCGATGAGACAGAGGCGGAAATGAACATGCTCAAAGATGGGTTGAAAAGAATTGAAAGGTTGGCGCTTGCATATGCTCCCTTAAAAGATGAGATGGGGCTGCTGGATGCGATAGAGGTGTGGAAGAAGGAGTTTGCAGAAGTATGTAAGGAGAGAAGGAGGAGGAAAAGGAAGGAAGAGAAGTGCGGAACGGGTTAAGGTAATATGGGGACTAGTGGTGCCTTAATTTTGCCGTCGAGGGATTTTTTCTGTTCCATTTTTATATTTCGATTTCTAGGTTTTGTTTCGATTTCATTCTTTTTTTGCATCCAGGGATTTTGCACTGTACGAGTATATCATGATTCACGAGTTATGGACACTGCTTAAGCATATTATAGAAAAAGAGCTTATGAAAGCAAGTCTACCCTCGTTCACTGCATAAAAATTACTCGTTATCAAAGGATTACCAGTTCCCCTGCCAAAGCAAACCATCTAAAAAACAAAAATCTTCGAGAGAAATAAATGTATGCAGCCATGGTTTTGCCCAAACATCAAAGAACGACGTTCTATGCAACGCGATGGAATATGGCGCCCGACTATCTCCCTCCTTCCCCACCGAGCTCAGTCCGAAAACGAACTCAAGATGAGGAAACGAGAGAGACGCCATCAATCTCAGATCTGTCGACGCGGATTTACGCCAGGGTGTTACTGATAACAAAACGTTTCCATTAATCGCCGAACTGCCAACAGTGCAACTGGACCACATCGAACGGATCAATGGGCAGGACCGAAGGCACAAATCCGTTTGTTGAAAGAAGGGGAAGAAAAAAAGACAAGACAAGAGATGGGAAGGCTGCTTTTATAGATGTATTCCCCTTGTGCCAAGATATTTGAGTGGGTAGGGTAAGCCTCGACCTTTGCAAGTAAATTTCGCCGACGGTTTGGTTTGGGAGGGCCCCGCCAAACATAACTTATCCTACCCGTATCAGATCAAATCTAGTACTCCCCCACCACTGTCAACCAACCAACCATTACATGCAAACACAAACCTCAAAATGAACCACAAGCCACCAATATCTCCCCTCTCCTTACTTCCTCAATTCCTGAGGGGCTTCGCCCGAGAATTCCACTCCACCCCTCTCGCCGCCGCAAAGCCCTCCCGCCGCCGTCTCGAGCACATCCTCCGAAACGTGCCGAAATACCCCTATACGATAAAACACACCTTCAAGCAGAGCTGGTTCGGCTTGTACGGCGGGAAACACATACAATTCGGCAACAACGTCCCGGAGAACTTCCTCCGCTTCAAGACGCGTAGGCAATGGATGCCGAACGTCAGGCATAGAAGTGTGTATTCCAGGGCGCTGGGGAGGCACTTTAGTTTAGATATTACAACTAGTGTTTTACGTACTGTCCACCTTCCTCCTCACTAGTAAAAGTGGGGTAGATAGCTGATTTGGAGAGGAGGTGGATGAACAGGAACAATCGATAAAGTTGGTGGTTTAGACGCATACCTTACCGGTACGAAGCCCGCTAGGTTAAAAGAGCTCGGACCAACCGGCTGGCGCCTCCGCTGGCGCGTACTCAATTCCCCGGGCTATCAGAGGCAATTGCAGGCTGAACGGAAGGCTCTCGGGCTCACAGATGGGCAGGAGCCTGTGTTCCCTGATGCGGCTTCGACTCCAGCTCCCGCTAAAGTGAAAGATAAGTTGAGGGAATTGCTGGAGGACGCTTTCATCGGAGAGGCAGAAGGAGAGGAAGGGGAGGAGGAAGTGGCTGTCGTCGCACCGGAAAAGGCAAAGCCAATCTCTCCTGGGAAGGAACTTATGGCAGAGATGGAGAGGGCCAGGGCGCAGAGGGGTGGTGGGAGCGGGAAGAAGAAGACGTAGTTCACTGGTATGAGATAGCTATGGGTGCA
>Ga0307507_10004912_pt1 | contig 22863 bp, 8 predicted proteins | sample 7_EM_MG_FD_207223 | JGI IMG/M metagenome (GOLD analysis project Ga0307507, IMG submission 207223) | Populus trichocarpa ectomycorrhiza microbial communities from riparian zone in the Pacific Northwest, United States - 7_EM | ecosystem: Host-associated > Plants > Roots > Unclassified | place...
AGATCAAAAACCTTTGTCCCCAATTTTTTTTTTTTTTTTATAACTAGTTATATTAACATGAATACCATGAAAACAAAATAATAGATACATAATTATTAATAGAATAATAATAATAATTATTATGATCCAAAATGAAGCAGAATGATGCAGCAAGCTTCATTTTCTTGGAAAAGAGAGAAGGAATAATGTAGTTGAGCTGCAATTAATTAGCTTTTAATTTGCTTGAATGGAATGTGCTAGGAGTGTGGCCCGAGTCTGAAAGCTTTAGTGATGAAGGGTTGGGACCGGTTCCATCAAAGTGGAAAGGAATATGTCAAAATGGCTATGATCCTGGCTTCCACTGCAACAGGTCTGCTTTGTTAACTATTTTTTTTTTTTACTGTTTCTACGAGATGCAATCAAAATCTTGCTATGTTGGCTGAGTGGCGATGCGTTCAGTGTCATAATATTTCTGCCATTAGTGATCTTACTATGCTTTCGGCCGCCATTGGCGTGCATTTATGAAAAAGAAGTGCTCGGTAAACTCTTAGGAAAAAGCTACAACGTCCAGAAACGGCCCATCACAGTCAGAGAATTGGTGGGATATTCAGAAAAAGCCGATGGACTTTGTGGAATCTATAAATGCTGCATGCTGCCATTGATTTCGAAAAAGTCCAAATATTCCTTCCTCATTATGGTGGGGATTGCTGGTATCCCATTAAGCCCATCCATTTGGAATTTTCTTGATTTCAAAAAAAGCTAGCTAGCTGTGTTATCATTTCTTTCAGAAATATTTGCATTTTCCCTATACATACATACATACATACATACATATATACATATACATATATGTATATGTATATGTATATGAATAAAGTAAAGTTTGCTTAGCTCCCTCTTCTCCAGCATTTTCTTGTACCTCTCAGGCATGCAAGAGTCGGCGAGCAAAGTTCAACTAGGGGATACCTTTTTATTTGCCAGCTCCCTGCATTAACAGAGTGCATATTGCTAATATAATCCCATGTGCATTATAGGCAACTCTTGTTTATCTTTTTACCTTTTCAACTTTTTGTTATTGATCTTTCTGCGGTTGCTACGCCACCTGGAAAGATTTCATACTGTGTTTACACTCTTCATAGATTTGTATAGGTTTCCAAAATATTTTGCTTGTTCTTCTGATCAGGCATTTTCTTTTGCTTGCTAACTAATTATCTATGCGTATCTTGTGTGCATATGAAGGAAGCTTATAGGAGCCAGGTACTTCAACAAAGGGTATGCTTCAATTGTTGGTCATCTCAACTCCTCCTTTGATACGCCTCGAGATGAAGATGGCCATGGATCCCATACCTTATCAACAGCAGGAGGTAACTTTGTAGCTGGTGCGAGTGTTTTTTACATGGGCAACGGAACTGCAAAAGGGGGGTCACCAAAGGCCCGGGTGGCAGCTTACAAGGTCTGCTATCCCCCAGTAGATGGAGACGAATGCTTTGATGCAGATATCTTAGCAGCATTTGACGCTGCTATCAGTGATGGTGTCGATGTATTGTCTGTTTCGCTAGGAGGAAATCCTACCGCATTCTTCAATGATAGTGTTGCAATTGGCTCTTTCCATGCCGTGAAGCATGGCATTGTAGTGATCTGTTCTGCTGGAAATTCAGGTCCTGTAGATGGTACCGTCTCCAATGTTGCACCATGGGAGATCACGGTCGGGGCCAGCACCATGGACAGAGAGTTTCCTAGTTATGTTGTCCTAGGAAACAAAATAAGCTTTAAGGTTTCTTTCCCCTTCCTACTCGTCCCTTTTTCTTCCTTGAATCTTAAGAGAGATTATTTTGATAACAAAATGAGCCGTTTAAAGACATGCCTGATGATTTTACAGGGGGAGAGTTTATCAGCTAAAGCCTTACCAAAGAATAAGTTCTTTCCGCTTATGAGTGCTGCAGATGCTAGAGCAACTAATGCATCAGTTGAAAACGCGTAGGGATTGAAGAATTTATGTTCCCGTTCATTCTGATTCCGCATTCCCTCTGATTAGTACCCTTCAACATAATTCAATATTGTTTTTCTGCACTGGAAATCCTTGACATTATCTGCTATGACATGTAATTTTTTTTTTGTATGTGTCATGCAGTCTGCTGTGCAAGGATGGATCACTTGATCCCGAAAAAGCTAAGGGGAAGATCTTAGTCTGTCTTCGAGGGATAAATGCAAGAGTTGACAAGGGTCAGCAAGCTGCTTTGGCTGGTGCTGTAGGGATGGTTCTTGCCAATAATAAGGATGCTGGGAATGAAATTCTTGCCGATCCTCACGTTCTTCCTGTATCGCATATCAATTACACCAGCGGTGTTGCTATCTTCAAATATATTAATTCCACAGAGTAAGATAACATTATAACTACTGTCATTTTTACCATGCACATCACCCTATCCTAATGTCCGTGCTATTAGACTAAATCAATCCTGATATTCACATTTTTCTGCTGGTATCATCAGACCATGTTTCTCATATTAGCTGGGCTTCTTCCAAGATGTATTTAGCTACATGATTTAACTAGATTGGCATCATCCTAGCTGGTGTGCAATGATATGGATGCATCGCACTGATCAAAGTTCATATTTTTGACAGGTATCCCGTTGCTTATATCACTCATCCAGTAACACGCATTGGCACGAAGCCAGCCCCCGTCGTGGCTGCTTTTTCGTCGAAGGGACCCAATACCGTCACGCCAGAGATTCTTAAGGTATTTCTCTAACTGTACTATCTTCTTGCTTCAGATGCTTGTCAATGTTATATCGAATATTCAGCAACTGTTTCTTCTCTATACTCAGCCTGATATCACAGCACCGGGAGTGAGTGTAATAGCTGCCTACACAAAAGCACAAGGACCAACAAATCAAGATTTTGACACACGAAGAGTTCTATTTAATTCAGTATCAGGCACTTCAATGTCATGCCCTCATGTTTCAGGCATAGTTGGCCTTCTTAAAACTCTGCATCCTACTTGGAGTCCTGCATCGATTAAATCAGCAATTATGACTACTGGTGAGTGTATTTGCAAATTAAGTGAACTCTAGTTCATTCCGTATTCATTCAAATCAAGAAAATCCATGCTAGATCTTGACTGCAGCTCTCTGATTCCCCTCTCTTCTTTTTTTCCTGAATTCCACAGCGATGACACAAGATAACACGATGGAACCAATTCTGAATGCAAACCACACCAAGGCATCGCCATTCAGTTATGGAGCAGGCCACATAAGACCAAACAAAGCTATGGATCCAGGGCTGGTATATGACTTAACAGTTAATGATTACCTCAACTTTCTATGTGCCTTGGGGTACAACGAGACACAGATCTCAACATTCTCGGATGCTCCTTATGAATGTCCCTCCAAGCCCATTAGTCTTGCAAACTTCAACTACCCTTCTATTACCGTTCCCAAATTCAATGGCTCAATCACATTGTCACGAACAGTTAAGAACGTTGGTTCTCCAAGTACTTACAAACTTCGAATCAGAAAACCAACTGGGGTTTCTGTTTCTGTTGAGCCGAAGAAGTTGGAGTTCAAGAAGGTTGGTGAGGAGAAGGCCTTCACTGTTACCTTGAAAGGCAAAGGCAAGGCAGCAAAGGACTACGTATTTGGAGAACTGATATGGTCTGACAATAAGCATCATGTGAGGAGTCCTATAGTGGTAAAATGGTTCTAGAGACTAACTTGCTTCAGCTAGCTAGGTTAATAAGTCCGTTCCAATTTCTACTTGGTGGCTATGGCTACAATATTTATAGCCTCGCGTTCAACAAATATTTATCTTCAAGAAAATGTTGGGTTTATTTCTATTAGAATAATCAAAGGAAAGAAGCCATTGATGAATAGAAAGATGCTTCTACTCTGCTCTTACAGTATCCCTTCAACTGTACAAACATGCGGTATTATTATTAGTTTCTTGCAGCACAATTTTAAGAGGTTGGTTTGGTGGTTAAGCAAATATATTGGAATTAAAATTTATTAAATTTCTTAAACACTGGCATTTTCTATTGTTCAATACAGTTCAAAGCAGGCCGAGCAAAACAATATAATATATAACAGCAGCGAAAAGACGGATTGTACTAAAGGTTGAGGAAAGAGTTGATAGAATTACAATCCTTCGAACATTTAGTAAGATGGAAGGAAAGGCCTTCACAAGTCGAGCAAGGTAGAGGACCTTTTTTCCATTAAAATAAGAGGGAAGGAGACCACATATAATACGTGAGACAAAGGCAGGATGAGTTGATTTGATTCTTTCCTGGGCCACATCCCCGACCTTGAACAAAACGCCAGGAGAGGAACTGGGCTCAGGTGGAACAACGATCCAAATTTATCAACAGCCCTTTTCCAAATTCAACGTATGGATATGCCATGGGTTGGTCAGCATCCTCGGCTGTCCATCTACAAAATAAGAGAATCATCCAGCATTTAGTCTCAAGAAATCTAAATCCAAAGCGAAGACACTTGAAATGTTATCATCACCTGAAGTTCTGAACAAGGTGGTGAAGGAAGAAGGCAACCTCAATCTTGGCAAGTTCAGATCCGGGACAGCATCTAGATCCTCCACCAAAAGGGGTAAACCTCTTGCTAGTCTGATCCTGAGTCTGAGGAGACCAATGATTTTTCTCTTCAAGAAATTATACTAGTAGGTCCACTCAAAGCCAGAAAAGTACACGAAATGATTTGTTTTTTCCTCTTGAACCTATTTATGGCCCATTGGAGGACAGTCTTATACATTAAGATCCTTGAGATTGGTGTTATAAATTATTAATTACCTCCCATCTCCAAGGATGAAACTGGAGAGCATTTGCATGGACAGACGAGTCTAAATGCACAGCTGTAAAAACAGGTAGGACCTTCCACCCAGATGGAATGAGGTAGTCTGAAAGGGGCAAAAAAAGAGAAACCATGAATCTTTTAACTAATAAAGCGAGTGCATGCATGCATATTTTGATTAAGGGCAAAATCAGATATCGAGAGTGTAATCTATTGGTTTGAGACGACAGTCTCGAGGACCACCTCTGAACTTTACGTCTTTGAGAGCCTTTCGGTGTACAAATTTCACAATGTTTCCATATCTCAGTGCTTCACTGATGACCTACAGCCAAAAAAAAACAATAAATAATTATCAAAGAATGGTTGTCAAATGATGAACCATCATTTCAACTATGGCATGCATGGCTGAAACTAAAAGGTAATGAGGGAGAGGAAGTTAATTATACTGTTAATAATAGCAGAAGAAAGGATATCCTACATTTTGAGTGAATTCCATCGTCTTATAATCTTCCCAATTCAAACACTCATCTTTCTCCTTCAGGCTTGTTATTTGCTCATGCTCTAGCTACAGTTCAAAGATCAAAAAACTTGTATTTAGTAATGAATATATACATACCTGCTGCAATTAAAGTCTACCATATTGTCAAAAGGCAAGGTGCATGTGTGGAAAATGTTACCTTTAACTGTTCTAATGCAGTGGGTGACTGGCCTAGAAGATGCACCACCATGGCCATTAAGAGCGAGGTAGTTTCATACCCACCCAAAAGAGAATCCAACACAAAGCTCACCTTTTCATCTTCAGATAAGGTATCAACACTTAGAAGTATTTCAAGAAAATCATTCCTTGAACTCCTACTATTTCTTGATCTTCTTTCCTCTATAATTGCTTTAACTCTAGAAGATATCCTGCTTCTAGCCTGTAAAGAGGGGTCAACAAAAAGTTGATCACATGCCGCCTTCTTTTTGAAACAAGAGAAAAAGCAACCACATAATTATTGAAATTGCACTCTTCTGTTTTGAAGTAAACAAAAGGTATAGATGTCCAGGGAGCTCTAGCTAAACCTTCTTTTGAACATAGATAATAAAGAGCCAAATAGAGATCAGTCGTCTGAATATCTGAGTACCTGAACAGCTCTAGCATATGGAGTACCAGGAATATACAGAGGGATGGATACTAGTCCTCTCATAAAAGTAAGAAAATCTTCAAGAATTTCTCTAGTCTCCGGCTCCTCTGATGTTAAACCAAGCACTTGCTTTACTATTACATTGAATGAGAACTGTGAAATAAAAAGTTTATGAGGAAAGGGGATTAAAAAAGGATTAAAAAAGTAGAAGAAGATAACCAAAAGTAGGAGCAATTAAAGGAATATGTACCTTTCTAGCCTCTTCACAGAACATGACCTGTTGTTTATCTTTCCAGGAGCTCAATATTTGAATGGCAGTTCTTTCTATGTCATTCAAGAACTCTGGCTTTGATTTAGTAATGCTAACTAGAGAGATAGCCACATTTCTGAGTCTCTTGTGAGTATCCCCAACAGCCACCAGCATGGAGACATTGCCAAGAATTCCGTGAATAGGCTTAGGATAACTGCACTGGAATAACTTGCCTTCGTTTTGAAGAATGAAATAGTTCAGCTCCTGGTCACAGGACACCACTGTTGGAGAGAGAAATAAATGGGACTTGAACACATTCCCGTACCTGAAAAAATCCCATAGCATTTCACACTAAACTGGCAAAAAGTCTCACGGCGGAACCAACAACAATAAAATGAAGAATTTCTCTTACCTGGAACAATGATCTTGAAGAAACGCACCAAGGGTGTTAGAAGGGTGAGGTTTCAAGAAACCGAGGGTTTCACCAAGTAGAGGCCACCCAAAAGAGCCCTTTGGGACATTATGACCAAGCTTCAAGAACATGGGCAGAAAATGATTCATTATTAGACCCAACAGACCACTAGTTATACCAACCAAAACACCAACCCAGAGCTCTCCAGCCATTGGACAAAGGAGGTTGTGTATCTGATATGTTTCTTTCCAAATTCTGAAATGAGGTAAAATAGAACCCCAAGAGTTTTTTTTATATAAAAATGGACTTCGGCTTAGAAGTCTATATATAGAAAGTGGATGGGGGAGGGAGGGAGGGTTTGAAAGTGAAAGAGACCCTTTAATGCCTATTTTAACAAGCAGGACCGAAGCAATAATTTCAGCTTGTAATTCTTGTGCCCTTCAGGAACAGACCTCCACGTTTTGAAGAAAGCTACGTTTTATTACAGTTGGTAAATTTTGCTTTTATCGGAGTAGAGGTCATAGGAAATGAAATCCACCGAGCTAGTCAGGACTCAGGACTCAGGACCTAGACCTCTGCTGCTAGAACTAGGGGTGCAGAAGGTAGATTGCCGAGGTGTACTCTGCGCATAATATTGCTACTTATCCCAGGGGCTTAGCCTGGTAAATAGCAAGCGGATTTTCTACTCGTATTATAATATAAATATTTTGAATTTTAATAATTTGTTTGTTTTTATGTTTAAAAGTATGTTTTAAAAATATTTAAAAAAAATTATTTTTTTATTTTTTTTATCTTAAATTAATTTTTTTAGATTAATTTAATGTGTTGATATTAAAAATAATTTTTAAAAAATAAAATAAAATTATTTTAATATATTTTTAAATAAAAAATATTTTAAAAATAATTATTAGAACAATATAAAACATAAAAGATGTCGTTGTCATCATTTTTACACTTTGTACTTTGAAAAACTATTGTTTTGTCTTTAAGGTGAAGAGTTAATTTTTTAAAAATAATTAGTTTTTTTTCTATAGATTACCGGTTCGAGCCTCACAAATCTCAGGACCACTGGAAACTTCAGAACCGTGGAATTAATCGAAATACGCACAAGCTGATCCAGACACTTACGTTAATAAAAAAAATATACCAAATGAATATATATATATATATATATATATATATATATATGTGTGTGTGTGTGTGTGTGTGTGTGTGTGTGTTTATCTATTTATTTTTAATTGTATCTCTATTAAACTCTATTAAGTAAACATGAACCCAAATCTCATCTCTGCATCTTTTCAAATAAAGATACTTTCTAAACAACTGATTTATTGAAGTCATTTTATTCCTAAAATTTCATTCATAATTATTAATTAATTAACAATACTAAGCTAAGAAATTCTATTGAAATTTAAATTGACTATGACAAACCTATTAAGAAATTCTATTCCAATTTTATGAATAAGATTTAATGCAAAGATAAAATTAGTAAACTCCAATTCTATTTTTCATCATTACAGAGATTTTAAGAATAAAAAACATATATTTTGTTTATCTAGTACATCATTAACTTGTGAAAAAATAGTTTTGTTTAGGATAGTTAAGGATGAGATTTGGGTTCATATTTATTTGATACATCATTAATTTTAATAATACAATTAAGATTTTTCTATAAAACAATTATAGATTGTGATATTGGAAACAATGCGATTTACTAGGTTGTGTTGTTCTCAATAGCATAACTCTTTCGGTTATATTTTTATCCAAAGCTTCTTTTACTTTTACTAGTTTCCAAGTATTTTGTCTTACCATGTTATTTTCAAAAATGACCCTGGAAAATATACTAACTTGATTGTTAATGTAACACCCTAGAATTTCTACATGTAAAATAATTTTTTCGAGCCTTAAACTCAAGAAAATTAGGGTATTTTCTTTTTACAGAATACAAGATTATTACGGTCTATTTCTTAAACTTGATCTTCCTTCGTTAAGCTAACATATAAGGAATCAAAAATCCTGCAAACATAGTGTTCATAATAATCTTTACTTTTCGTTTCATAAGGAATCAATATATAATATTCAAAATCAATTATAATTTGATATTCAAAAACTTAGTTTATGCATCATTTTTTTATTACCATATATATATATATATATATATATATATGTCAACACCCATAAACTTAATCATTCTTAATTTTGCTATTTACGTCTAATTCATTATTTGAACCCTTCATGCCGGATTTATATAAATATATTTCCATACACTTATCATGTCATCCATTAAACAAATTTTTCTACCCACGTGTTAATAGGCAACATTATCTATATAACAAGAAATATCATGGAGACTCATTCCTTTACAAACATAAATGATATCTAATATTTTTTAGTGATTTGACTTCTATACTCAACAATTTAAAATTCTTGTTCTTCATACCATTGATTATTTAGCAACTGACTTGTCTTTTGATGGTTGATTTTAGTTGTATTATCACCAATTTTATCTTGTCATATTATATCAGCAACATTACACCGTTGTTAACATATTTGCACCCCACCGAATAAAAACATATTCAAGATTTACCTTACCTTTCAATTTAGTGATCCATTACATCCTATGATTGGAATATTATTACATTTCTTTTCCATTGTATAATCATGCTTCTAGTAGATTCTCCTCACATAACTTTATACTTTTAACCATAATTTTTCTTTTTTTTTTTATGAACAACGCGATTGGCAATCATGTTCCAACACGTGGTCAGCATCACTAATGGAACATCATTCTGCCACTAAAACAACCATAAATTATTTTCATATCACATTGATTGTCAAGTCAATTTATATCATATTACAAACATGCTATTAGATACATATTTCATAATTTCATACATGCACACCGAGAACTATTCTAAATTGTGTCACTTATATCCTAGTAACACATTATCAAACACATCATTCCATATGTTTTAACAATTTTAAACAACCATTACTTTTGTTGTCAGCGATCTTTGTCCATTTGTTCTTTTTGTCATATATTCTTATAACAATTCCCTCCTGGGAACCAAACAAGGTTGTCCCCAAAACATCCCAACTTATACCACATAGGTTATTTAAATCAATATTTATATTCACTTTATTATATTATCACAATAATCACAAAGTTTTCTATACTAAAATCCATACAATACAACATTACTTTATATTTTACTTGATTTCCCAAAATAACAATACAATTAATCCATTTTTATCTCCAAGTCATCCTTTATATTATAACATCATCATCCTCATCACGAAGATCATCTTCCTTATCACTATTTGAATTTACTAGATTATTTACCCTTCCATGCATTCTTCTCTGGTGATACAATCTTCGTCTCCATCCCTCATAAAGGTTAGGCAATTATCAATTCAACAATCTATATCATGAACTCAATCATAAAATTCTTATTAATTTGGCACTCAATGCCATAAACACAATTCATCACTTTTATTTAACAATTATGTTTCACCAAACATTTTATTGACAACCCGACAAATCAGTCATATAGGCAATACTAACTCCACATAAATTCATTTAAATCAAATTACATATTTCAGTCATCAAACAAATTGATGCCACTAGCCTACTACCGAGTAACTAGTTTCATAACATATTTTATTATCAGGTTTTAGCTCTATTATCGGATAACTAGTTTCATCCTTGTCTTTTTTCTTTCATGGCACATATTACAATTAAAATAGATGCATAACACACTTCAAGAAATTATAGTTATTGAAACTTAAGAAACGCTTTTAATAGAAAAAGGTGCAAGGCACTTACCTAGTGGTTGAACCCGTATGAAATTTCTTGTTGCTAACCAGACTCTACAACCTCCCCTATACCACAGAAGTTTCAAACAATAATTTCATATCAAATTAAACCAAGAACTTCATTATAGTTTCCATTTACTCATTCACATCAATCCATCAAGATATATTAAATTTATAACTACTTTTCATGATTAAAATTAGTCATCTCCTATAGTTTCTTGGCCTATTTAACCAAATCTTTTTTATACATGCTAAATCACCATTTAACATTTATCTTCAGCTTAATCTCATTCAGTACGACAACTCACAACTACCCTTTTTTATTTTAATAAGAATTCTTAGTAGAAAATCAACATTTACATCTCATGGCATTTTCTTTTTGTTTTCTTCAACTTGGACATATTTGATCATATTTGAAATTGGGTTTTAACAATAATTTTTGAAACAACAATTTACACGAAGCCCATTTTCCAAATATGATTGAAACTTGAATGTAACAATCCATGGCTCACTTTCAAAATTTCATGCAACTTCCTCATACATTATCTTAGAAACACTCCATATACATAATCAAACATAATTTTTCATCAATTTAAATTAAGCCATCTAAAACCATTTATTCTCTTATATGGTCGAAATTACTATTAAAAGGGTCATAAATTCTCATTCCAATTTTTAAAAAAATTTCATATCACTCGAATAATTTTGCATCTCACCTAACATTAACCAACCTAATTACCATAACGACTAAGTCAACCAAACTCATCCTCACTTGTTAGTTTAGGTTGAATTCCACACTAAGAAGAACACGAGTCCTCCTTCAAGTTTTCATGCAATTAATTTCTTTTCAAATCATTAAACATGTTATATAACACTACTAAACAAAAATTCTATAAAAGTTTGAACTAGCAAATTCAATTCTCTCATCACTAGTTTAGTTTAACTTCATTAATAAAGGAGATTTTAATTTTCTTTAGAATTTTTCTTCAATTCCATATTACCTATTCATTAGTTTCATTATATGACACAGTTAAGCATAAATTTCATTTTAATTGTAACCAACAAATTCAATCTCTCTCTACTTTAGTCTTGGTCAAAATTCACCTTCAAAGAAGACATAAATGTTTTCTTTAAATTTTTCACATCATATGGCCCATTCATTTTCCATCCTAATTAGTCTAATTTATCATGTAATTAATGCAAATCAACTAAGAAATCAAGTAAAAATCCAACCCCCTTATTTTCTCTCTCTAGGCCGGAGATGGTATACAAGGAAGGAATAAATTTTTCTTTAAATTTTACATTAATTTCACTTGAATCAATCTTTAATCTTGCCTACTAACATATTTCCATAACAAGATTACCAATTTAAACAATCTAATTCATCAACTTAATTTTTCATAATTTAAAATTCAACATATCATCATCTGAAACTCAAAAGAAACTCAAACCAATCTTAATTTATGATTTCTTACCTCTTAACAAGATGAAATCAAGATGAAAATGCAAATGAAAATCAAATTCCTCTTCACTTTCTTTTCCTTCTCCCTCTAGTTTTAAATTTTGTTTTTCTATACTTTAAAGACCTCTTTTAATCCTCTTCATTTCACATCACAATAATTATTGTTTCTGTTATTTATTCATTTCTTTTAAACCCCAAGCTTTCATTACTCATCGAGACCTTACTACCTTCAGTTCTTTTTTTTGTTGAGGTTTACAATTAATAGGCTATCTTAATGACTTATCATATTGATAGTTCATGTTGACATAGCAATTGATATGTTAATTTATTACTTAGTATTTTAGCAAACCTATTGAGATAAACCTATTCTCTTGTATCATTATTACAAAAAAAAAAAAAAACTAAAAGTTATGGTATAAACATTGTAGATGTAAAGAGTAATTGTTGTGGATTGGAACAATGCCTTATTTGTTTCTTTTTTTAGGCATAAACCTCTCTTCTTCTTTTTTTGCAAGCCTTGGGTGGCTTTGGGAATCGTCCCTCTTTGGCTAGGCTTTCGTTGCTGAGCTTCTACTATTTTGTTGCTCTAATTTTAGGTGGTTGCTGTATTTTTTAGGGAGTTTCTTCTTGGGTTTGGTTTAGCTTCTCTTTTGAGTGGCTCTAGATTAGGAGCTGCTTCTTCATATGATTTAGACAATAACATTAATGTTTATTAAATGCACAACTCACTTGTATAGTTGTGGGTTTCTTCTTAGTATTGGAATACTTGTTTTTTTTATTGGAAATCACCTTTTTTTTTAACTGAATGTTCTATTTTGGTTTCCTTTAATCTCTTTTACTTATGTTTAATTCCCACTGAAATTGAATCAGATAAGCTTATTTCCTTGTACTATTTTTGTTGGGGTTTTTTTTTCATTTGTTTATACTTTAAATGTCATTTTATATTGGTTTTTGATTTGATACTTCTTGCTTTCTGTTTCTTTCATCCTTTCAAATCACTTTTATAGGGGGTATAATTTAATAGTGTTTTTTTTTGTTCTGGCTTCATAAGTTCACTATCGTTTTTCTTTCATGCATTTTGTTTCTACATTTCCTTTTTGTTTTAAGCTTTCATTGTTGTCATACTATTTTATTTTAACTTTTCATTCTTTATTAGCCTGGTTGTTTTTTTCCTTGTTTTTTTTTCTTATTTTTTCCTTGCTTTTAGTTATGTTTTTCTCTGTTTGTTTTTTTGTTCCCTTTCAACATGCAGGTTGTTTTCATGTTTTAGCTCCCTGTAGTTGACTTGGGTTTAAACGGGCTTCTCCGTCTTTTTTCTAGCTTGTAAATAATTTGTTCTACGAGGTTTTCAGATTGTCTATGCATTGTTTGTTATGTTATTTTTGTTTTTCACCATCTCCCATTGCCACTAATTTTTGTTGCTTTTTTTCCCCATTGACATGACATCAATAGCTTTTGGCTTTAGTCTATGTTGGTGTTGATGACTCTATTTTGTGTTTCTTAGTGTTTTTATTAATAGTATGAGATTCCTTTTTATTGATAGTTTATTCCTCATTGTTTTTTTTCCCATCAAATGTCATGGGTAGGGATGACAATTTTACTCATACATATTTGATACCGACCCGAACCAAATAGTAAGAATTTTTTTGTCTGCTCGGGTTTGGATAGGGTATGGATATTGCCATGTCCGACCCAAAACCCTACCTAAACTCGACCCGAAACTAAATCATTAACCTTAGAGGCTAAAAATTAGGATTGTCATTTCTCATTTTCCCCTGTAATCTCTCATTCAACTTGCATTCTCTTCTTAATCCCTCCTTAACTATACTTCCCTTTCAAGGCCTCTCTCTCTTTTATTTCTTTTCTTTCTTTTAAGCCATATTTCCAGTCTCTTTTCCTTTACAATAACTCCAAAGCCTTCTCTCTGTTTTTTTTATGAAAGAATTAATAAAGTGACGAAGGTTGTGTTTTAAAGGAAGAGAGTATTGGTTCTTGTGCTTCAGAGTTAGCCATGAAACTATGAATGTTTTTTTTTCTATCAATAAGTGTTTGGTGACTTCCACACTTGTTTTTTCTCTTTTATTTTTTTGTGATTTTGTTATTTGTAGTATACGTGGGGATTATATGTGTGTTTCATTATATGGTTGAAGATTTTAGTTTATTTTTTAAAAGGGAAGCATATTGAGTTCTTTGTTTCTATATTTGTTCAGGTGATTGATCTTGATGGATTTTATTTTCTTATGTAAAACAAGATAGGATCTTTGAGGGGTATATTGAGTTCTCTCTATTGATTTTGGTGATTTTTGCTTTACTTTTTTAATGTTTTAGTTCTGGTAATTCTGGTTTTTTTTTTAAGTGAGGTATATAGTTCTCTATTGCTGACTTTTATATTGATTCTAATACTGATCTTGATGCCCAATGGATACCCGTTAGATACCTAAAACCTGATTAGGTTTAGGTTCAAGTAAAAAACATTAATCGGGTTCGGGTATGGATTTTGTAAGATATGACCTATGGGTACCCATTGTAACCCGTAGTCATAGGGCTAGTTGTCCCTACCAATACAGAGTTGTTCTTAACTTCTTCTTCTTTTTCTCTTAGCCTTTTCTAAGTACAACATCGATATCATTCATCATCAAATAGCTTATCTTAAGGGTGTTTATGGTTCGATTCGGTTCGGTTTAGACTAAAAAAACCAACCAAACCGAATTACAGTAATTTTGTAAAATATTAACCAAACCGGACCGAAAACTGGTTCAAACCGAACCAGTCCGGTTCGGTTAAATCCGGTTTTTTTGGCAAAAAACCGGGAAACCTAATCCCATCATATATGGGTTTTTTTTTTGGGTTTTTTTAAATTGGCTTACATTAAATTGAGCTTTAAAATTTATAGCTTTGAATTCACAGCTTGTTGCCATAACTTGATGTAATGAAGATGCCCATATATTATGAAAAAATGCCTTTCCAACTTGGGAATTACAAAACTATTACAGATTAGCAACACAGTTGTAGGTTTCAAGAATATCATTAGAAGCACTTAACAAGGAGTCTTGCTCAAATTAGTAGATGGATATTTTTTTCAAACCTAGGTATAGGATCCATCCCAACTGCCTTCCAGTTAAGCATTACATCGTGCATAAATTGCCAGCCACTGAAGAATACCCCACCAAAAATAGAATCTCGAACAAGTCCTGATCTGATCCCTCTCCAGTTCCACAATGCACCCCATCCTTCCAAAGAGATGATGCTTGATGGCTTCCAGACATCACAGACTAATGGCGCCTTCCCAGACCCAGTCATCATCCATGGGTACTCTAGCAAGGCACCATCCAGATTTGGATGCTTACCGGTTAGGGTGGATAAAAGGGTAACAAAATAGTTGTGTTGCTAATCTAATGAAGAAGCCATTTCCTTCTGCTGCAACTTGCTAGAATAGAAGAGGATGCAGGAGTAAAGAGAGAAGAAAGATGGAGACAAACGCTGAAACACAGATGGTCAAGCAAGGCAACTGTTTTGATGTACAGTTGAAAATTGAAAGGAAACTGGGAAAGGAAGATTGTGAATTAATTGAGAGGAAGATTGGGAATTTCTTTGAGAAGAAGGCGGCTTTTGGTGAGAGGCACATGAAGGTTATGTATTGTTAGGGTTTAACTATTTATACCATAAATTTTTGTTAATTGTTTAGTGGGTTTGGTTCGGTTTGGTCCGGTTTCTGGTTCAAAACCAAACCAGACCCACTAAACAATTAACAAAAATTTATGGTATAAATAGTTGCCTTGCTTGATGGTTTCGGTTTTGAACTAGAAACCGGACCAAACCGGACCTGTTAAAATTTATGGTTTTAAAAATCAGTTTAATCGGTTTTTAATTTTGGTTCGGTTTTTTCATTAATTTCTTTTCGGTTTTATCGGTTTTCTCGGTTAATCGGTTATTTTGAACACCCCTAGCTTATCTTTCCCTGCATTATTTAAGAAATATTGATAAACTATATTAATGGCGTAAAGAATTTGATGAGCATATATGTAACAACCTTGTATTTTTCAAATTTCCAGAATTAAAACATACATATTAATACTAGATTTTCCATTATTTTTTTATTATTTTTTTAAAATTCGACAACATTTCTCCTATTTGTTAACACTACCAAGTCATCAACCTCATCAATTTTCATATCAACCATCTTTTATCACACAATCCAATCATCTTCGATATTTTTTTCAATGATCACCACAATCTCAAATAAACTATATTCATTAATACAAACTATTTATTATCCTTTAATAGCATAAAAAGTTACATTGTATTACTAATTATCTTTAGAATTAAAGAAATTATAACAACAAAATTAAGGACAATATAAAAATATCACATTTATCTAATTAGAAAATATTAACTAATAAGTTACATGTCACCACATAAAAACTAGAAAGTTATACATGTTGAACTTATATATTAACTAGAAAGTTATAAATTAGTTCAACATTTCACGATATCATTAATTTACTAAGTTTTAAATCCCAATACATTAACCCAAAATGAAGTTATATTACTATCTAAATTATAACATAAAAGAACACAAGCACAAATCACTCTATTCCAAATAAGTGTGGAATGAACCTGTAATACAACATAAAAATATATAATTAATATAACACATTATTTGCCTTAGAAAATAATTACTTCTATAATAATATTTCCTCTTTGATCACTAATTATTCTCAGACTTAAAACTAATTAATTTACCATCTATTATTGTATCGTACAAAACCTTATCCCCTTTTTTATCACTTTATATTGACATCATTATTCATGACACCTTTGATTATTCGACTTGATAATTTAACCATGCAAACAATGACATTCATCATTATCATTAGTTATCATTTCCCAAATGACAATTAAATTTAAGTCAATATTAATACCCATGATATCATTAATTACCTCACCTGATAATTAACTCATGCCGACAACAACATTTTTCATTATCATTACTCACCTTTTTCCCCAGTGACTAATCAACTTATGTCGATATTAATGTAAATAATATCATTAATTACCCTCACTTGGTAATTAATATATGCCGACAACGATATTCATCATTATTATTAGTCGCATTTTCTTAAGTGACTAAACAAATTATGTCGATAAAAATACCTATGATATCATTAATTACCCTCACCTGGTAATGAATCCATACCGACAATGATATTCATCGTTATTATTAGTCTTTTTATTCAAGTGACTAATCAATTTATGTCGATTTCCACATTGCTACTATTATTTGTCATTCTTACTTTAAATGACTAATTAATTCTCTACTTTTCTTTTTATAGATTATTTTCCTTTATCATGAAAATTTCATTATGACGAATATTAGTTTCACTACTTTCATTAGTCTCCAAGTTCCTTGGATGACTAATCAGATTTCCTCCTTCCACATTCACTTCTTTTACCAAATTTCTACATAATCTATTTCCTTGATATTTATTTAAGGTAAGGCATTAAATAAGCAAAAGATAAAATGCATTGCTAAGTAATTTATTTTAGGCATGTTGGCACCTACTGGTTGCACGTGAAGGTCTTGCACCTCCCATCTATGACTTTCCTACAATGATGTCACTTGACTTTATTTTACTTAATTGCATGATAAATATTTGCTATTTTTTATGGTTTTATTTTTTATGATGTGATTATCTGTTATTTATAATAATTAATGATTGTTCTAAAAGGAAATCACGATATATAGGCATTAATTTGTAGATGCTAGGAAGTGGATAAATTATTGATATGAATGTATCTTTTCCTCCCGCTCCTGTACTTGTTGGTTGATCATTTCTTTCTCTTCCTCCATCTCCACCTTCAGCATCTCTAATGTGATGTAATGGGTATACTTCACCTTGTTGATATGGTTGTATTTCAATTAGAATTTGATTGGTTTCCTTCTAGTATCTCTTCATTTCTATTTTTTTTTTAATGTTTGTGTATGAAATTATACTTATCTCATTGTTATGCATTATTTAAATGAATTTTCTACTTAAATATTTCAATTGTGAAAACTTATAGGTATATTCATTTAGCATTATTCATTGTGAAATTTACATAAATCAATTTTTAGAGATGAATTAACACTATTTATGGTTTGAGATTGTTAGGGGTATACTTCACCTCCTATGCCTTTTGTTGTGGTTTTATTGAATATGAATTTGCACTATTTATGGTTATGAGTTTATTGTGAGCAAGCAATTGTTGGCTTGAAAATCATAACAAATAAAATAAAACAAATCAAAATTTGAAATCTCGACAAAATCAATATTCCCTCAGAATTTCTATTGGAAATTCCACTGGAGTGTTGCTACTGATTCTACAACTTTTGGTAAAACATACAAAATGTATAGCAATTTGGTGTCGTACATTTTTATTTTAATAAATAAAATGTTGTCAACATACCATTAGATGATGGAACTGTGAAAAATTAAATAAAAAAAATGCATTGTTCAAGGAACGTATTCTTTTAATTTTATTGGAATGATTTTCTATATGGGCCTGTTTATTTTTGAGGTTCAAAAGTGGTTTTTTTAAAAAAATTATATTTTTTATATTTTAAATTAATATTTTTTAGTATTTTCAGATATATTAAAAATAATTTTTAAAAAATAAAAAATATATATTATTTTAATATATTTCCAAGTAAAATATATTTTAAAAATAATTATCAGGAAGCATTTTTGTTGATTATATAATTTCGCTCTCGGATCCGCAACCAAAATTTTAATAATTACTTACCAGTGAGACATGATGCCGTACATTTTAAATTTTAATAATTACTATTTCAATAAAAATGGACTGCTGTAAACGATGAGGTAAAAAATATAGAGATTTCAAAAGTTGAAAAAATAACATTGAAATCACTTGCACGTGTGTCAATTATTGAACACCGAGTTCCTAGTACTCTTCAGTTCTCGATGTCATGCTGGAAAATTTTCTTCAACATTTTAAGTTTTGATCGCAATTGTATTTTTTTTTATTTAGAAAATTACAGTATAGGTGGGCTGCGAATTGGGTTAAATTTTTTTAATATAATTTTTTTAAAATAATGATATTATTTTTAAATAAATAAAAAAAATCTAAAACCCAAGTCATTGATTCGAATGTGTTCAACAAACTCGGTGAATTTAATAATATAATTATATAAAAAAACAATAACAACAACAAAAAAAACACTAACTAATTGAAAAAAATAAATGCATTTCAATATACTGAAAGATACCCTTTAAATATTCTTAAGAGGTTTCTACAATCTTATTTAATAATAAAGCAAAAATTAAATGAGAACATGATAACTTTATTTGAGAAAAAAAAAACTCAATTACCAGCAAATCAAATGCTAAAAAACAAACTTAGAAATAAAATCAATTAAAAATAATAATAAAAAAAACTAAACTTTATACAAATACAAATTGACATGAAACATTTAAGCTTTGGAAGGACAAGTGCGAAACCCAAGGCTATGATAGAGAGAGAAGAGGAAAAAGAAGAAAAGATAGTTATTTTGAACGATGTCATCAACACGCACCCCTCCACTTGGAAGAACTCCGTGCGTTGCTCCCAAAGCCACCTTGAAAGATGTTGTTTGGCTATAGGAAGAAGTCGCACGGGCCACTCGAAGAGTGCAGACATATCTCAATCATTGACATGTGTGTTTTATGCTCTAACCATTTTTATTTTTTAAAATATTTTTATTTTTAGTAGTAATTTAGTTATTCACCATGCTTAAAAAATATTAAAAAACTGATTTATTCCTGATCATTTTAAAAATAATTAATAGACCTTGTGAAAAGACTCTGAATATCCAGTTAAATAACTTTTTTTTTTAAATGACAAAACAATTATTACAGTGTTATAGGCACCATTTGACATTGCGTTTGTAACTGAGTTTCATCAAATTTTGAAATTTTTTTTTTTTGCTAAAATTGAGTGCGGTTTGTACTTTTTGGATCGTTTTGATGTACTGATGTCAAAAATAATTTTTAAAAAATGAAAAAACATCATTGGCATGTATTTTAACACGAAAAGCTATATAAAAAGCACCCGCAACCACACTGCCAAACACGCTCATAATCTACTCTGCAATAAACACAATTCTTCTTCTCATTATGCAACCAAAATCCACTCTCTCTCTTTCTCTCTCTATCTCCCCTCTCTTCAACCCTTACGAGCATAATTTTTCAAAGGTGAGATAAAAAAATGCAATTGCAAACAAATCTTATAATTTTTAACATAAGTTTTCCTAGAAAAATATTGAGCATATGGGCGAGGTAGATAAAATAAAGGAAAAGTTAACCTGTGTTATTAGATATTTAATAAATATTTTCTAAGTGTATTTGTTAAACTACATTTATTGTTAATTTACGTTAAAAAAATAAAGTTAAATGATATGTATTAAATAAATTAAATAATTGCTATTTTATATGATAATGTTTTTTAGTGTTTATAATAAACTCTAAATAAAAAGAGTAATGTTAATCTTACATTGATTCACTAATCCAAAAATGTCATCATGAGAGTTATTAATGAAATCCACTATTGGAATGCATGAGTTATTAGTGAACCATGTAAGATTAAAGTTACTCAAATAATAAAAAAAGAAAATATTATAATTTATTAAAAACATTAAATTACTCTTTGATAAATGTCCTTAATATACCCCCCCGTAGCCGAGCCAAATAAAAACTTTCCTTTTGAAATTATTTAAAACAAAGATCTCATGTCAAAAAAACAATCTTTATGGTAGTGTTTTAATTAATGTTCTAGGACAAAAGAAATAGAAACAATGAGAATAAAAATGTGATTGACTAAAGAAAAAAAAATATATATATATATATATATTTAAATTAATTTTAAAGTGAATTTTTATATTTTTAAAATAGAAGATATAAAGAGGAATACATCTCAAGATAATAATAATTATTATTATTTTTTATTCCTAAAATATTTATGTAAAAAGATTTTAATTTCAAAATTATCAAACTAAAACATATAAGGATAAAAATAATTATTATCGTAATCTTATAATACATCATGAGACAAGACTCTTGTCACAGATCGGGAGGGTTAACCCATGTTAACCATATTTAAATTTTTTTATATCAAAACGATGATGTTTTGACAAAAAAGTTTTGACTATATTTTATCTCGATTTAACCTAGGTTTTTAATCAGTCAATCTTTCTTTTATTTTTTAAATCCAAACCCTGGCCGACCTGAGTTTTATAACCAGGATTATTGTAATATTATTAACTAGTTTTATAACTAGGGTTACTGTAAATATTAAAAGTAAAGTAATATGTCTTATCTATCATCAACTAGATAAGATACATTAACAATTATTTTATTTTATACATTATTATTATTAAATATAATTTTTTTACGGTGTCTTTTATCATCTTACTGTTTTTATATTTTGTCTTAAAACAATAACTACTGCTATCAAAATTAACCATGAATTTTGGTTACTCAGATTAAAAAAAAAAAAAAAACTCACCTTATGGCAATAACATTAACGAAAACCTTTGGAATGGAAGTGTCGGTGGACCGCTCATGGGTGACATTATATTCAAGTTGAATCGATTGTTATTAATTTTCTTAAATGTGATTGATGGAAATCTAATCACTGAAAATGTGATGTTTTATATGTATTTAATGTGATATTTTATACTTGGTTGTAAATAAAGAATCATGATAATATGTATTTAATGTATTTATTCTATATTTGAAAAATCAAGAGAAGTTTAAATAAATCTAATATTTTATCCTTAAAATTTAAAAATATGTTAATTTGGAAATAGAATGTCTTTTTTTTAATAAAAATAAAATAAAACTATTAATGAGTAATTATACAAGTAAAAAAAAATTTAATTTAATCTTTAATAGAGAGACTCGTGGATCCATTTACATCCATATAACTTTAGCTCCTGTTTATTTTTGTATTTTAAAAGTGTTTTCTAAAAAATTTAAATTTTTTTATTTTTTTAATATTTTCAGATCATTTTAATTTTAATATGATGATATTAAAAATAATTTTTTAAAAATAAAAAATATTATTTAATATTTTTTTTTTAAAAAATAATAGCAAGCATATTCCGAGTTAGCATTATTCTTATAATTATGAGGATCCACGAACCCCATCTTGTCCTCTGATGTAAGAATGCCCTTTTTGACTGAGCATTCTCTCTCTATCTATCACTATTTGAGATGGCGCCAAGAAATGTCAGTTTAGACCATACCAGAACTCTTGTTTTCAACTTTAAAATCTTTGACCGATACTTTATGTTTGCGTTTTTTAATTTTTTTTTTAAAATATATTAAAAAAAATATATACATAAAAACAATAAAAAACAAATTAAAAATATATTAAAAAAAAATATACATAAAAAAATTTAAAAACACAAAAAAACAAATTAAAATAAAGAAAACAATAAAAAATTTTAATTTCTTTATAAAACATTTATAACACATAAAAACAAACAAGATTATATATATATATATATATATATATATATTTTTTTTTATGTCGAAGGCGAATAAGTTTTAACCAGTAAAGATTGTATTTAAAATATATTAAAATAATATTAAAATAACGTAGAGGAAGTAGAAATTAAACCCTTCGAACCTCCAAACCCATCCTTTCATCTCTGACAACTTGTATTTACTGCCTAGGTCGCTAGGTGGTTCAAATTCAAAGCCCTCCCGCAGCTCGATTTATGTAGGTTTTTTGTTGTTTGTGGCTCGTAGAAAAGCTGATCCCTTCCAACTGACAAAGAATTTGGAAAGATTTACACACAGACTTGGCTTTGTTTGCAAATATTGAATGTAGGAGGAATATGGGTCTTTTTTTATATATATAATTTGGAAAAATCAACAGAAGCTAAGCTCTAAGAGGAGCAGCACCCAAAATATCACATAGAAGAGGATGATAATCAAGAGAAGTTTGCATTTCCTTCACCAAAGAACATGATCATATCA
>Ga0307507_10004913_pt1 | contig 22861 bp, 29 predicted proteins | sample 7_EM_MG_FD_207223 | JGI IMG/M metagenome (GOLD analysis project Ga0307507, IMG submission 207223) | Populus trichocarpa ectomycorrhiza microbial communities from riparian zone in the Pacific Northwest, United States - 7_EM | ecosystem: Host-associated > Plants > Roots > Unclassified | place...
CCATTTCTACAAAATCTGATATTATTTGTAAATGATCCCGACATGCCACCCGGCGCTACTCTTAAGGTGGCTTGGATGATCTCCCACCCTCCCCCGGCTTCTCCCAGAAATTTCTCCGACTCTTGCACCCGAGTCGACGACTCAAAAGTCCTAAGACTTCGATGACACAACAGATTTCAGGAGAACGTTGTCAGAACTTGTCGGAGGTCTCAGTAATCCAACTGCAAATGGCAACAGGCCGCCGTGGCAGCAGAAACAACATGTCAAATGAGAATGGACTTCACAGTTCTTTCCTAGTGACGAACCTCCTGCAACAGAATCCGAGTATTGCCTGCTAACCCCCGTCACACGCAATCTACTTCTAATCCCGTTCCTTATTTTCCTTTTAACCTTTATCTTTCTTTCTCAACTTTGTGTTCTTGATTACCTTTGACCATTCCTTATTTCATTATTTGTCCTCTTAAAAACTACATGTTGTTCTTTATTGCACTTAATATTTTAATAATTACTTGGTACCTTTTAGATACGCTTTGGGAATTTATCGTTCTCTTAAAAACTACTTATTGTCCTTTTTTATTGCACTTAATATTTTAATAATTACTTGGTACCTTTAGATATGCTTTGGGAATTTATTTCCAAGTATAATTAAGTAAACTAAGGTGCACAAGGGAAAAAAGAGAGTCAAAGGAAAAATAAGTAAAATCCTCTTTTCCTGATGTAACTGGTTGGGAGGGGTCCATGAATTATAAAATGTGATACGGTGGGAAAAGAATTTTGTTTGACACGTCACAGGATGTTTTCTGACCCGGATAGTCAAGAAATTCGCGAGGATGAGATTTTGCCGTGCTTGTTTGGTTAGGTTGTCACTGTTTGTACATAGTTAAGTTAGGTTTCAAACTCAGTTATGTCGCGTTTCGCACACACCTATAGAATGTGAGCCACCCCCTGTCCTCCCGTCCACGATATCCGATCGGTCAAGGCTGTTTACTGTACTACTTAACCATTCAATACTATGCCATCTGAAGAAGAGGAACAAGGTGAGTCCGAAGGCTCAAGCATGATCAGCCTCTTCGGACCCGCAGATACTACAAGTTCAGATGCCCGGTCTGAACACCTGGATGGCTATGGCACTGATGCAAACATGGGGTGCTTATTTGATTGCGAAGGTACTGCTTATACCGCATTTCACGATAGTGCATCTGACAAAATCTGCTAAGATTCAGACCCTGACGACAACGGCGAGTATGACTCCAATCTATATTATGAGGACAAGGAAGAAGGTTACGGCTCTTCTGACGCAAGCATCTTTGAGGATAAAGGTATTCCTGATGCATTATTGACTCTCACAATGATCTGACAAAATCCGCTGTGATTCAGACTACGACGAGGACGAAGGAGAAGGCTATGATCGGGATTCCATCGAGGACGTCGATGTTTCTAGCGAAACTGAGACCACCGAAAGCGCACCAAAAGTGTCCTATTCTCGACGTTCACGGGTGAATCTTGGGACTCGTGGACCAAGGCTAGCAAGCTTCGTGATTGCACCCCGACCCTCGAACAGAGCTAGTAGTGGCGGCTTTTCTTTTGGAAGGGGATTATTTTGCTCAGAATCCGATCATCTCTCATCAGGAACCATATGTGGTGTCCTGTCAGCTTTCGAACTCATCTATGCGCCATCGATCGATTGCGTTGTCTGCCCCACCCACGGTGGTGGTTGCATCATACCACCGGATCTCTTGCGCAAACACATTGTTGATCACCATGTCTCTGCAATGGCACAGCGCAGCGGTACCAGCAAGGTCATTCTGCCTGAAGAAGAGTGGCTTCGTATTATTGAGCACATTACTACCAACTATAGTCTCGATCCTCACCAATCCTACGAAGATATCGTCGACGCCCTTCCCTCCACAATTCCTTCACCGATACCTGTTTCAAGTGATCCCAACAAGTCGTATGTTGGGTTCTTTTATGAATGTCCCCAGCCTGATTGCTTGCACTACGCCATGATCCCTACCATCGATCCTTCGCAAACAGCTAATATCTCACGCCATGTGAAAACTTGTCATCCCGAGCTCTCCACGCGGAATGTCTCCTACAAACCGCCAATATTCATGCAAAAAATGCAGATTTACCCCGGAACGGCATTCAAGTCCATCTTCTTCAAATTGACAGCTGTTCGGGAAGCTTCGACCTTCGAGGGAGCAGACGATCCTTTTTTCTCGGCTCCCACGTTTGAAGGATTTGAATTTGAAACCGCTCAGGATCGTATGCGTGAAGTCCTATGGTTAGATCGATTGGGATGGCCAAGCTACATGGATTTTCTTGGCGAGGAGACCTCAATACAGGCCTTGAAAGCTCTCGCCGTGCATCCTTCCAACGCATGTGTGAAGGCATCGAAAGGGCACGAACGTTGGATTGAACTCGGACTTACTGTACTAAGGAGGGAGTCCATCTCATATTTTCAAGCTGCTGTCGATTTTCTCAGCGCATCCACAATGCAGTTAAAGAAAGAGGTCACTAAAAGGTAAGCTCCGAATGTCTGATACGATTTGTACTAAAAAATCCCGATCTATTAGCACCAAGCGGAATTTCGGGCTTATCGTGGCAACAACGGTCAAAAAATATACTCGCACAATTGTTTCCTGCATAGCGATGATGGTTCGCTTCTTGAATGCAAAGCAAAGCAAAGATGTACGAATGCTTCATTCACTCGGCAAATTCACATTGGAAGCATCCAGCAATCAGCTTCGTTGTGCGACTGATCTTCGATCTTGTTTTATTGCGTCGAAGGGTAAACCGGACTCAGTCCAACTGCAGCAGCTCATGCACGCTGCATTTGATTCACTTTTGCGGCCGTCCAATCATCTGTCAGGCCAGTTCATCGCATGTCCGACCAATCAAGCGCTCTTACTACTCTCTTTGGTCGGTAAAGGCCAGTATACCACATCTCAAACTCTGAAATCTGAATGTACAGCACTTCAGTGGACTCTGCAAGCAATTCTTGTTCACATTGCCCGGCTTCGATATTTACATCTGGAACGATATTCATCAGACCTTACAGGTACCGCTCTTTCAGGGCAAAAAGCCCACCATGCCACCGTTAATGAGGAGCAGAATCGTGTCTCCTCGGTTTCTCCCTGCACCGTTACACCGTCAGTTACCGAAGGCACTACGGGGATCGAACGGGCTATTGACGAAGAGGTCTATGATGACGGTTATGATGACGACACTGTTCCAGATGATATTGAGGGAGAACGGAGATTAAGGGATATCTTCTCAATACTGGATATTGGTAAATATTCAGTCAATATTTCCAGAAATGTGATCACCTAATTCAATAACATTAAGACCCGTCAAATGTGCAACGAGAAGGGGAGCTGCTGAGGAGCGACACCAAGCAGATAACCGAGTTTGTTCATCTTCTCATCTTTGAAATTTCGAACTGCTTATTGAAGCTATGAATTTAGATATATCTATGAGGAGAAGGCCCAATGGTTGAACAGTGACCCCCTGGCGAAGCATACCCCGTGGAAGCAACTGAAGGATGTCATTTTTGCTATCACTCCAGATGCCCGGCATGGCCATACTGGGACATCTTCACTTTCAGTTAGTCGTGATGGTCAAACATTTACGATCTCAGACTCCTTTTCGATGCCGCTGAAAGTTCCAATGAATAGGTGGCGCGAGCGCTGTCGAGAACTATATGATTCACTTTCAACTCTTATCTTCAAGATGATTCACTTCTCCGAATGTGGCTTGGAGTATCGCGAATTCAAGGGCAGCAACATGTTTGATGACTTATCGGATCTGGGAATTCACCTACAGCCAAAAAACGTTGTGGAAACCACCGAAATCCGAAGCGTCATGGTCAAAAATTTGACTACTTGCTCCGAGTCACTCAATAAGTGGTTTGCTTACGAGACGGAGATTCTCGAGCTCCTCGCAGTGATTTTTCACCTTACTTCTGGACCATCTTTCCGCAGCTTCCAATTTGGAAGCCTCAAGTATGATACTTGCCCAAGTTATGGGCGTCGTAACCTCTATTTACTCACCAATCCCACACGGCGTCAATTCATTCTAGTCAGACCAAAGGCAAAGCTGAAGTCAGATGCACGAGCAGAGACTCTCCTCGCCTTCCCCGAACTTTTTACGGATCCACTTATTTTCTACTTCTGCGTTTTGCGCCCTGTCGGAATGGAGCTCATTTCATCTGGCTCCACCACCGTTCCTCCAGAATTGACAAAGGGGATCGATCTATACTCTACATTTATATGGGGTCCAAGGTGTCGACGGACATGGAAATCTAGACCCCCTCGTTCATGGACAGGTCCCGAAATCGACATGGCCTTGATAAAGCACACCCTTCCAGCTTTCAAGTGTAGGATGACAAGTGGCATTGTACGTCAAGTGGTCCATGCCGTGTTTCGAGAAAAATTTCCCTCGTTGTTCAAGGGCGCACAGAACACAATTTCTTCGATTGTATCCTCGTTACAGTCTGGGGAGCTGAAGACCTACATGTCCGGCCTTCCTTTCCCAGCATTTGAAGACATGAACCAGGCCCAATGTACTTATCGGTTTATTGTCTCGGAAATATGGCAGTCAGCATTGGGACTTACGATGCTGAGCTCGCCGTTGAGGAAACTGGTCCCTCAGTCTCATCTGTTTCCTACAACTGAATTCTATATCACTGCCATCAATAAGGCGCGATACGCCGTGGAGTTAAAGGAACGCTTTTCGAATGTTCAAGATTTCCGAAAATATTTAATCCGATTGCGCCAAGAAGATAGCCCAATGGACGGAAGAGATGTGTGTTCAAATTTCCTTCGTTATTGCCTATTAGACATTTAGAACGCATTCCCCAGATCGAAGATGCAGCGGGACTACTTGAGAACATGCTGACGCTTGATGTCACATATTCAGTATTATTTGGCACGTCAAAGCCACGGCTGCACTCAACACCACCTATTTCTGGTCTTCATCCACATGATATTGCACTCGCGCTCTTCTTGGTAAGATGATCTCTTGTTTCCTCTAGTCATTGGTCCTTATAAACTTAGCTTGAACACGTCCTGAACGGAACTGAATCAAGCATCCTGGCATTGCAGAACGACAATGTGCACAAGAATATACAGCTTGTCATTCATCAACAGAGGATGTGTGAAGTGAAAACAACCTGGCCGGCACAGTGGGTGGGATTTAGTGAGCGGGTGTATGCACATGGAGAAGATGCACCCCAACAAACGGGAGATGCGACAAAGGTTTTTCTGGATCTGATTTTTGATAAGCCATGATGATTTGGATAGATTCTATTGTATGCGATGAGTCAACGGAAGGTCTAGGCTGGATACCCCAGGACACCGTCCCAAAATCATATACAACCGGCTATGGACAGTACATACTAATTAGTTGCGAATCAATTGTCAATAGTCGACGTTTCCTGAACTTGACAAGAATGAGTTACGGTCGCTGGAGCAAAGGTGGGTCAACGAAGTACGCGAGTATGATTCAAGTCAACTCACAAAGCTTCCAACAACTGCTATCGTCTCGTTGTAATACTCCTACTTACCCGAAGTGACAAGGACGATCAGCGACAAGCTCTGCCAATAAGCTTGACTGGGAGGGCACTGGCATTGCTCCTGTAGGCGAAACACCGGGATGAATGAGCATTGAGGGCAATCGATGGGCGGCAAATGGGGGTGCCGTCACAATGATGACAGACAGTTAGAAGTAGTGATGTTCACGGGGTACCCGTGGGTGAAATTCAATTGGCCCGTCCCCGTTCCCGCACGGGATCAGACCCGCAAGCATGGGGACGGGAATCCCGCCAATACGGGTACGGGTGCACACAGGACCCACGGGTTTGAGAAACCCGTGCGGGTTCAAATGACGGCGATTTACAAAAAATCAAAGTAAGTAAGTAAGTACAAATTCTACAAGACCATCATATCAACATCAGACTCCTCTGCTGCCTCATCATCCACTTCAGGAAGAGCAGCAGCTTCCTTGAGATACTCATGCTTGACAAATCCCTGCTTGGTCCAGTTGTAGAGGCAAAGCAAAGCCCGCGTTGACTCAGCTGACAGTCGGTTACGGATATGAGACAGGAGTAGTCGACCTTTGCTGAAGGTGCGCTCGACCTCAACAGATGTGGCTACACAAATTGTTAAAATGGAATTATACAGAGGTGATCATGTTTACCTGGAATACAAAGGTAATCATGGGCCATTCGATAGAGACGAGGATAAACGGCTTTCTTCTCCACCCACCAGCAAAGGGGATCAAGGGTGCGCTCGGTTGGTTCTGAAAGATAGCGAGTGAGTTCGTCATACAACGTGGCCTTTGAAGGTGCCGAAAGCTCTGGTAGAGCATCAAAAATGTTGTCCGAAGGGTTATCATCCAGTTTCTAGCAGAGTTACATGAGGTTAGAGTGACACCAGATGTAGGGGGACAATTACTTACCAAAGGTGCCTCATTTGAATCTAAAATCTCAATGTCCGCATATGCACGTTCAAATTCGGCCCGTACGATCTCTTCTGCAGTTGCGCGCCATTCATCTGGCCACCCGGCCTGAGCGAAATACACGAGCTTGTGACTCGGGTGAAGAACTACCAGTGGTGGAATTGAATGAGCATTAATAAAGTAGTTAGACACTTACTCATGGCGATACGATACAATTCCGAATGGTCTGTGTACGAATAATATTTGTTGAGAAGTTTTTTGCCCATTGCGACAGCCGCTTGAATGCATGGTTTGTAACGGTCATCACGAGCGGCAGTGGCAAGGCATCGGTCAATGTGATCCATAGCTGGTATCACTTTCGTGAGATAGGGTGTTGCACGAGAAAAAAACGAGGTAGCATCTTTGAAAATCTAAACAGCAGGTAAGTAAACTTATATCAAGTTGAAATTTTAACTACGCACCTTCAAAACATCTGCTAGCTGCTTCACAATCTCCCATTCTTGGTCTTCTATCTCGTATTTTCGCATCTTCATCTCTCGATTGCTAGTAAGTTCGTTGTAAGCATCACGGTACGTGTAAGCGAAGCTTAACATTTCGTAAGTATAATTCCAATGTGTGGCAACATCCCGAGGCATCATTCGTTTGGACAGTGGCTTCCCGTTCTTAGATTTGCAAGCTGCCGCCATTCGGTCGAGGATAGCCCACCATTCAGGAAGAACAATGGTCGTTGAGTTCTTGATTGCATACGCGGCCTTCCGCAACTGAATCAACAATGAGTATTAGGTAAACAAAATATTAGATAATCAATACCTTGGTGAGGACACGTTGCACAGGCTTTACAGACTTCTCCAACTCCTCAATCTCATCCTCCGTCATCTCGATACGCATATCGTACTCCCACTTGTTAATGTCTTCATCCACGCCATCGTTCTCCAGCTCATCCTCCAGCTCATCAAGCGCAAACTGAAGATCTGTGGCATCTTCCTCATCCATGTTGTTGTTGTCGCCTTTTTGCTTCTTCGGTGCATCAAATTGTTTCAAAATGCACTTGGCGACAAGGTTCAAAATATGCGTGAAGCAACGGGTACGATTTGCCGAACCAGGAAAGGCCTCGAGAAGTATGGCAAGGTGGTCTATCATGGCATCGTTAGCTGATGCATTATCACAGGTGACAGAGAGTATCTGTGGGCGCTCTTGATAAGTATTTCTTTTTGGAACTTGAAAGAGATTTATTGACCTTGTCAGCAATACCGAAGTCGTCTAGCACACTTGCAAAGGCCTTTGCAAGGTTTATTCCAGTGTGGCTGCATGCAACTTGAACAATATCGAGAAGGAGGCAGACGGGCACCCCATTGTGCTCGAAATGTACTGTAATGGCTACGTATGCCTTGTAATTAGGTGACGTCCAGGCGTCAGTGCCAAAACTCAAGGCACCATCGTGTTCCTAGTAAGTCTGTTAGATTTCAACAAAAATACTAACCTGTAAAAGCTTAGCCACCCATTTCTTCGTTTTCTTGAAAACTTGCTTAACGTCTCGTGCTACGGTTACCCGCTTCGGTAACTTGTAATTGGGGCGGCCGGTTTTCATCAAGGTTTTGAAACCCTCGTCCTCAACAATACTCATTGGCCTCAAACTCTCGGAAACCCACTTGACGATCTCAACCCTGTCAAGATTATTAGTTAAGACACTGCTAAGGTTGCAACGGGGTTCACATACCGAGTTTCCGCCTCTGAATGTGTTCGATGTGAGTATGTTATCTTTCCCTTCCCGGTCCGTTCAAATACTGCCATGATAGATCCATCACGAAGCTCTGCACCCTTCAGCGCCTCTCTCGCCGAACCTATATTTTTGGCCTCCTCTGATTTTTCAACAATCTCCTGACCCCAGCATTTAATAGCATGTGCACGGAGGCTCTTCGTCGAAGCTTTGTCCTTCGTATCAAGGTAACGTCGGACCACGTGTGCATTTTTCCCCTTTCCCTTACAATTTTTGGCGTTACAGGTAAATTCGTGACATTTCCGACCATCGACATAGCCAATTTCAACTTCGGAACGAAAGAACGCGTAAACCTTCAAACGCCAGTCCTTTTGCAACCACGCTAAAAACAGTGCATTGATAAATATTCTGCGGTGAGTAGTGTTTGAAAACTAGACTTACCAAGCTCATCATCATCTGTCTCAGCCTGCTCTTCAGGCTCTTTCTCCTTGACTTGCTGAGCATCCGTTGCACGTTGAGCCACATATTCATCATCATCATTGTCATTGACTGACTCGAGAATAGTGCTCAAGTTTCTGGGGGTCCCGGCGTTATAGCAGGTGATATCATCTTCATCGTGAACAGCTTCAACTGATGCTTGTCGACTAGTAGGTATGGATTGAGTAGTTGGTTGTGAGGATTGTGGTCTGCTCGAGGATTGTGCGGTGGCAGAGGTGCTGGTTTGGGCTCGAGTAGCAGATTTCAAGGCCTCTACTTTGCGGCGCTTGACAGCATCACTCGACACATTGTCGTCATTGAGCAGCTTCGGATTAACCTTACGCTTCCTTTTGTTTGGCACGTCTAAGTCGGGACTCGGAGCCATAGCAGTCGTGACGGTGGTTTGGAAAAAAATTTCCTATCTGGAATTTTAAACCTTGTTTACAAATGATGTACTGTACAGTTGAGAACATCGGCAGTATCTGCCGGTTAACCCGTAACCCATGACCACGGGTACGGGTTGGCCTCGGGGAAATTTGGGCTGGCCCGTACCCGTACCCATTAGCCCCATACCCGCTAACCCGCATGGGTATCCAAACCCGTGAACATCACTAGTTAGAAGATGCGACTTTCCGCGAAGAACATTAGTAGCGAGATCTACAATCCGAGTAAACCGCTCCATCTTCCAGGCGAACTTGAGCCTCAAGCTAGACAAAATTGATTATTGATAGATAATGACATCTGCTGGCAATGAGGAAGGCTCACGAGATACGGTTTTGTTGATCTTGGTAAATAGTGAGAATAGTCTACATGGTTAGACTCATTGGTCGTGGTATGGTCGACACGCCTTTTTTCCGCATCTGTCATTTTTGTTCCATTGCATTAGAGGGTTGGTTGGAGTAAATAGATGGATTGTAGATCGTCAAACATAGAAGAGTTTGAATACTGTACTATTCCGACCAAGTGTTCAGTCATGGGTCACAGAGACCTCCGAACAGAACACTTTTCAGCATTGTCATGGGTCACACAGGGGTTTGAACAGCATGACATTTTATACCAAAAAAGGAGAAAATAGGTAAAAATAATTAAAAATTATCAACAAAATTCTGCTGCGTGAACAGAGTGCTACTTCTTTGTTTTGCAAGTACCTTTCCGTGGACCACTTGCCCTATAGTTATCATCAATGTGAGGAAACGTGGAGCTTACCGCTTTGTTTAGAGATCCACCATTGAAATTTTGCTGCTGTTTCCTCCCATGGCTAGGCTAAGGTTGGGCTAAGGACGTTCTAATTACCACATCGAAGGTGTTTTAGATGTCACATTGAGTGAGCCGACAGGGAGTTGCAGTCCAGCTTGGTACTTCGCAGCTGTCAAACGTCGTTGAACACTTTGGTTGCCATGTCACACCCCTTTGTTGATTTCGAACACCTGCCTGAAGTGTTCGACGGTGTCACATGTCACATCGGCCGAACTTGGTCGGAATAGTACAGTATTCAGGGTTTTGTAAGGTTGCACCAGACCTTGCCAGAACGATGCAAAACTCTAGCTAATTAGCTAGGACCCTTGATGCAAAATTCAGGCTAGTCAGCTAGAGCATTTTGATGCATTGCCCTTGGGATATCCACATACTGTAATGCAATCCCCCCTTGTGCACACTGTTGCATCACATCTGGCAACACATTAATAATATTGCGCCTTTTGATGCGCGCCCCTCATGATCATCACATGTTTTGATCGCCCTCAAACTGGTTCGCAATTCACCTGGTTCACTTGCCACAATAGCTGGCTGTGGTATTGCATTAATTGCCATTGGGTTGGTAGGTAAGCTTTGCTTTTCACTTCCTGAATGAGCTCATACCATGTTTCACTCCACAGACTTAGAAATTGTCAATGATCATACTCGTAGTAAGTACCTTAACATCACCGAGTCGAATGTCACGGAAACGCACTATGTCGCAGGTGGTGGATTTGGTGATTGCAACCGCCCATGTGCTTTGCATAATGCATTAGCTTGGCTAATTCTTGTTACCAGCAATGCATCACCCCAGACGTCGCTCGTAAAATGCATTGCTGTGATGCATGATGGATTAGATTACATGATGCATTATGTGCAGTGATGCATTATTACCCTTGTGCTTAGGTGATTCTTACCAGACAATGCATCACCCCAGACGCGCTCGCAAAATGCATTGCCACGATGCATGACCTTGTGTAATGCATTAATTAAATAACCCACTATTTCTGATGATGTATCATCCTTTCCGGTGATACACTAGCTACGCGAACAGGCGAAGTTACTTGACGGGGGTATTAATGCATTAAAAAATCTGTTAGCCGCTACCTCATGATTAATTACAAAAGCTAAACAGAGACAACATAGCAAGAAAGACATTAAAGATTACACAAGGATTGAATGCGAGGGAGACATGAAGCTACAAACGTGGACTGATAACATATCTGAGTTATCACGTTGTTGAGAACGAAGCCTGACTCACCGTTTTCCTGATTTCTCCTTGGTTGTGTTTGCCACCTTCCTCTTTTTGCTACATGAAGCCGAGGCCTGTTTCAACACTTGGAGGGTTTGGGCGACATCTTTGACAGCTTCTTCCCATGATGAGCTGCTGTCATCCTGCCAGCGGGGCCGTGCCTTCAGTGACGATCCCCACCAAAAGAGTAAGGTCATGACCGTTACCAAGCTGTTTGGTCCTGTGCATTGAAGAGGAGCCCATGCATGTTTCGCGTCATCGGGTAATGTATACACAGGTTGAGGCATGCCTTGGGGTGATTGACGGAATTCTGGTTGCATTGCATTCCACCATTTGACAATGGCAACTCCGAGGTCGGCCGAGTCGTTGATGAATGGTAGATCTCTGTATGCGCGCTCACCTCCATGAGTCTTGGCCACCCATCTTGACCACTCTTCAGGACGTAATGCAACAGCCGGAAGTGCTGCCTGTGATACATCAACACATTAGGACACTGAAGATAAAGTTTGAGTGAAAGGACTAACCCTAGTACCAGTGACCGCCCCATACCCCAAAATCTCCTCCAGTTCGACCCAATGATATACACATGCTCTCCATTCTGCACCAAGTTCCATACCAAGCAGATGATCTTGAGTGGTGATTGCCCAGTTTGGACGTGAGTTGGGAGGGATGTTTTCTTTATCGACAGATGCCGATGTTACTGCAGCATTCTTCGTTCTGATCTGGTTCATCTGTTCACACCGTTTCGATGGCACAATAGTCCGTGCTGATCGACGTGTTTCCCCTTCAGATCCTGGCACATTCAACCTGTCCAGTGGATTATCATTTGGAAGAACTCCTTCAAGCTCGGCGATAAGACTATTGCCAGAATCATACATAGCGCAGGACGCCTTCGACCTCCCCTTCCTTGGTTTCTCCCTCTGGATTTCTGGATTGGGCAGAGCGTTGACAGAGTTGCGGTCAAGGTCAGTGGCTCCTGTTTTGTCGCCATTGGGTGATTGGCTGGTATTGTGTGGCGTATCTACAGCAGTTGTGCCTGATGCCGGGGAGACATTCGTTGAGACATCAGCTCCCGTAGTTGTACTGATAGCGGATGGGAATTGAAACATATTGCTGAAGGTGGAAACTGAGGGACCCAACGCTTCGAATATCGGGCTTGTTCCTTGAGCAGGACCAGGCCGGATGGTGAGTGGGAATTGGAATGTGTTGCCAAAGGTGGAAACTGAGGGAGCTGGCCCTTGACCAAGACCATTCATTGGCCAGGCGAGCATGTTGCCGTCGTCGATCCAATTTTGGGCCATGCCGCTGTAATCGACATCGAGATTCATTGCGAAATTCGGATTTGCCGCATATGTGATGTTGCTTCCACCGAGGAATGTATTGGCAGATTCAAACCCTGGGAAACAAATACTGTCAACGGAATAGCCATTCTGGGCAAATTGGTTACTGCCGACGGGGAACTGAAATGGGTCTCCAACACTGGCAGAGCCTTCGTCCAGCCCTACGGCAAATTCAGTACATAATCTTGGTGACTTGAAACCCCATGCTTACGATCGGAAAAAAACTGTGAACCACCTCCTCCAGCATCGGGTGAAGCTCTAGGTTGAGCTTGATCGAGATCTGGACAAGGCGTGACATTAGTCAACTGGAAATGATGACCGTAACAATGCCACTTACTTGAGCTAACAAAGCCTTCTGGAATTTCCTCCGGTAATGCATTAGAGTCAATGTATGGTCGTTTGCTCAGATCGTACTCTTTCGGCAAAGGTTGAGCAACGTTGCTGTCATTGAGTGATACATTACAGTCAGCTAAAGGGGGAATATGGGGGACATTGAATGGTGCATTACGGTGGATGAGGGGTGAGGGAATGCCGGAGGGATTGTCGCCCAAGTTAGGTGATGCTGGTGCATCACAACGATTGATGAGAGTTTGTGCTCGATCTGTCAAAGGCCGATTTACGTGAACAGACCCTGAAGCCGTTGGTTCTGGCGAAGTTAACTTGTCAGGGGTCATGCTTTTCTCTGAATTCAAAGCCTGAGCACGGCGAACACGTTCAGCTGCGCATACGTCAGCCCACATGTTCCTTTGAGAAAATTCTATTGACTTACGGTATACATTTTCAAGGAATTGTGTATACGGCACCAAACAGAGTTTGTGGAAGTCAGAATATGCCTGACTGAAGTCGAACGACAGTGGTGTTGTTCCCTCATGCAGACTGATGGGCAAATTAGTAACTCGCCTCAAAATAGGACATTTCTCTCACGAACCTCGCAACAACAATATCACCATTACTCTTGGGAGATGGACCCTCCATTAGAACACTAAACAACCACCCCGATTGCTCACTTAACTTGGAAAATATTTTTCCCAAGTAACCGGGGCCACTCCATCTGAGTCTTCCGATGCAGTCCTCGACTCCTCAAGTTTAGCCTCTACTTCCGCCTTGAGTTCCTGAGACTCATTCTCAAACTGTTGGTGCGTGATACATTGAATAAGAGAAATCCGTTCCCTTTTGGTAAGGTCTCCTAAACTTTGAGCCACCTCTTGGACACGTGGTAGAACGCGATCCGTATAGTACATCTTCGAATACAACTCATAATTCTTCAACTGGCGAGAGTCCCTTTTTTTAAAGGAAACTGTCTGTTGTATGCGGCGTCCAGTGTGGGCCGCAGGATTGGCCCTCCAACGGTACCACAATCTCAAGCACTACAGAACGCGTCAAACACATACAGGGTGGATAAAATTAAGTGTACCTCCATCGTTTTTTTCATAGCCTCTGTGACTTGAGAACGCTCCTCCTCTGTGAGCTCATTCTCCGACTTGCCAGGAAACAGAATCTCACTCTCCGAATAATTCTGAAACCAAAGTTGTCTAAGCTTTGCCCAAAAATCGCCATAGATTTTATTGCTGGTGTTTATTTCCATGTATTCTGGAAACAGTGACTGAAGAATGGTTTCCTGCTTCTCATCTGCCCAACCATGCAGCGCCATCTATAAATAATTTATCTCCGTCAATATGTCGAATCAAGATGGAACAGAACTTTTTTACCTCTCACGGAAAAGTAACCTTTAAGGAAAAGTCCTAATGCGGACAGCCAATTTGCCGAAGATTAAGGTTTCAAGAAGCCTATAAACTACACAGTGCCTAAGCTTCTGATGCAACTCAATTGGCTGGCCACCATCAAGCCACTGATGCGTCACTATGGTATAAGAAACCGCAAATGGGTTAGTCCCCTTCCTCCTGTCCCCCAACTTGAAGCTCTAGCTCAACGTTAACCTTTCCATTCTTTAACCTTCCAACCATGACTGACCAATGCACCGCCAATGGCCAATGCATCCCCGACAAGGAGCTGGACTCGCTACTGACAGTGCGCGACCTTCTCGCAGTGTTGACTTCCATTTTCGGAAAAGGTCAGAATGTTTGTTTGTTTTTAGTTCCACTTCTGATCGTACCTTAGAAATCTCCAATGGTGTGATCCAGGGTACTCGACATTTTAGTTCTTTCACTAGTAATGTCTCCTAATTTTTCCCCTTTAGCCGCAGTAGCTGCACCCTCCAATGCTTGTGCCACGAACAGTATGTATTTTATCTCGACTCTTATTTTTCGCCTTACTTTAGTTGCAGAAGGCACCGTTGTCAAGGATACTCCGGCCATGTCCACTTCGGTTGTAGCGGTGGAAGGTACTGCGACGGTTGCGAAAAGTATGTATTTCATTATCTCTACTTTTATTTTTCGCCTTACTTTGGTTGCAGCAGGCACCATCAGTGAGGATACTCCCTGTCCAGTCAATGAGACTTCTACTGTGGAAGTCACCACAATTCCGTCCATTTCTGCTATGCCAGTAGCTGCGCAATCTGACTCTGCGGGACGCTGGTATGCTGTGACTGTCGGAAAAGAAGTCGGTGTTTTCACCAATTGGTTAGCTTCTCGATTCTTTCCATTGTTTCTTTTATCATATTTGTCCCAGGAGTGACGTTGCTCCCCTTGTTGTTTGTGTTTCGGGAGCAACTTATCCCCGTTACAAGTCTCGCCAGGCTGCTGATGAAGCATTCCAGCATGCCGTCGTCAATGGCGCTGTCCGCCGTGTCCTCTGATGAAAACCCGTTCAGAGGTGGCACCATGGTCTGTATAGGCCTGCAATAAAGTTCTTGCTGTGTGTATCTGTCGTGTACTGTATATATTCGTGCCATATCTGTTGTAAAATAAATCTGTTGTCTTGAATCCTTAAGCCTGGGTTCTGTCATCCTGTGTCACGTACCGTGACACTGGCCGACCATACTACAAGACGCCTCCAACACTTGCCGCCTCAGCCCGACACTTCCCAAGCGCTTCGCGCCAACGGTGCGAGCACTACCGCTTCTAGTTTGAGCGGCAAGTCCAACGGCGCAGCGGTTACGCGTTATACACAGCGGTATCGTCTTCGAAACATATCTTCATCTATCCACATCTCTTTCTGATTTCCCTTTTCGGTTTTCCCTGCTTCCTCTCTGTTTCCTTGTCTCAGTCTCAGTTCCCTTCATGTCTCAGTTCTCTAAATCTTCTCTGAACATCTCTACATGGACACAGTAGATAGTATATATACTCTACTACCTCTGCCATGTATTTTCCCTCAGTCTGATTATCAACTACGTTTATCCTCTTGTTTCCTCCTTCGTCTGAATGCCCGCCCTTCGTCTGCCGCCTCCAAAATAAGACACTGCGTTTACTACGAGGGCACAACACATAAGTTGAAGCCAAGTCTTTCCGCCACTCGCGCTCCGCTTGCGTCCCGCTCGCAGTACGTGACAGTATAATCAGACTCCGACTCGTAGAAACGTCATGGATCCGTCCACATCTACGGGAAGGACAATCCGCAACTCTCAGCGTGCCGCTGGTATATCGGACATGCTTCTTGCGATTGCCGGGGGCATTCCTGCTCCTCTAGGCACCACAAGAACTTCTCCTCTCCCCTCCGACTTCTCCTACGTTCCGGGAAACACAGAAAACATCCCGGAAGAGGAGGAACCGCTCAATGATAACGACTCTCATCATTCTGAGCATTCTCATCATTCCCATCACTCCCATCATTCCCATCACTCTCAACATTCCAATCCCATCCCTCCTCCTAATGATGAACCCAATGTATCTGATGATCCTGATTCGGATACGGACGAACCGAACTTAGCACAATCTCTGAGGCTGTTGGCAAAGCGCATTGCCGCCATTGCCGCGCCTCCGAAACCGCCGAGTAAGATCAAACCGCGTGCACCCGATACCTTCGATGGCTCCGATCCCCACAAACTCGATACCTTCATTTTCCAGGTCTCGATGTACATCGCCGCCTGTTCGAAGGACTTCCCCGACGATGAAACCCATGTTACCTTCACCATCTCCTACCTCAAGGGTACTCCGCTGGAATGGTTCCAATCCGAACTCAATCACTTCATGACCAACGGCGGTAGGCTCCCTAGATGGTTTCATTCCTTACCTAACTTTCTAGAAGAGCTTCAACGTCACTTCGGTCCTCGTGATCCAGTCTACGAAGCGACGCTCGCTTTGGAGACCCTCAGGTACAAGGATTCTACGAAGGCTACGCGCTACACCCTCGAGTTCAACCGGCACGCCCGCCGCACCGGTTGGAACAAAATAGCCTTGAGCCGTATCTACTATCAAGGCCTTCCTGACAGGTTAAAGGACGAGATCGCTCAGATAGGCAAGCCAAATCGGCTGACCGAACTCCAGGACCTTGTTGCTACCCTGGACCAACGTTACTGGGAGCACCAGTCCGAGATCAGTCGTGACAAGCGCTCCGCCAATCCCCAGAAACCCTCTGACAACCTCTCTGACAACCGCTCTGACAATGCACATGCTAGCTCGTCTAAAGGCAACAATAACTTGCAGCGATCGAAGCACAAGGATCAGAAGAAGCCTGCCCCGGCGTCTTCCTCTGCGTCTTCATCTTCTAAGCCCGCCGCGAAGTCTAGCAGCATCTCAGACGTCCTCGGACCCGACAGTAAGCTCAAACCTGAGGAGCGCCAACGTCGTATGGACAACAAGCTTTGCCTCTGCTGCGGTAAAGCTGGTCACATCGTCTCCGACTGCCCCGGTCCTCCTCCTAAAGCCAAGCCCCGCGCTCGAGCTGCCGCTGTTACTCCCGCTGCTACTGAGTCTGCTCCCGCCTCCTCCAAGGCGTCAGGAAAAGCCTAAGCAGCCCTCCGCTTCCTTCATCGTCGGAGGGCTGCGGTAACCTCAGCGGTGAAGTAACAGAAGTTCGTCTAAATGCCGCAGTGTTGTCGAACCCCGATTCCCTTCATACTCCTATTTCCTTTCCTGCTCTTTCCTCTCTCTCTTCTTCTGGTCTCATAGATTCTGGTTCTTCTCATTGCTTCGTTGATCCGCTTTTTATTACCGAACATTCTATTGACTCTTACAAGATTCCGCCTGTTATTCTACGTCTTATTGACGGATCGGTTGGCGCTATGATTACTAGGGCCGCCGATATTTCTATCCGCTTTTCTGCCAATGACATTTTGCTTCTAAAGTTCTATGTCACTAAGCTGGACTCTACCTCTGCATTTGTTTTTGGGCATAATTGGCTGCACCGCTTCAATCCGTCGATTGACTGGTCAGCTGGCCAAATAACCTACTTCTGAAGACTTCTGCCTTCTGCCACGAGCTCCGCTTGCACAGGGTCACACGTTCCCAAGGGACCGCCTGTGTCGAGACCTTCTTCCGCCAGCGATCCGAAACCTTCTGTGTCTTTGGACACTTCCGCTTTTGATTCTTCTCCTTCTCCTTCTGCTTCTGCTTCTGCTTCTGCTTCTACTTCTACCAATTCTGATATCCCTTCTGTTTCTTTTATTAATGCTGCCGCTTACGCGCGCTTAGCCCGCTTGCTGGGAAACACCATATTCACAGTCACCATTTCTAATGCTGACTCTGCTACAGGATTCGCCGCTTCCACCGACCCTGTGGATGTCTCCGGCATCCCTGAAGACTACCACGAGTTCAAGGACGTCTTCAGTAAATCAAGCGCCAGCACCCTTCCGCCTCACCGCCCTTACGACCTCAAGATAGATCTTGAGGAGGGTGCCGAACCTCCTATCGGCAGGATGTATTCCCTGTCCGAGAAAGAGATGGGTGCTCTCCGAGAGTTCTTGGACGACAACCTCAACAACGGTTTCGTCTGCCCTTTGAATTCTTTGCATGGAGCGCCTATCCTTTTCATAAAAAAGAAGGACGGCTCTCTCCACCTCTGCGTTGACTTCAGAGGTCTTAACAAGATCTCCAAAAAGGATCTCTATCCGCTTCCACTCATTTGTGACCTTTTAGATTCCCCCGGAAAGGCGCGCATCTATACCAAGATAGATCTTCGGCACGCCTACCATCTTGTTCGCATCCGCGAAGGTGACGAATGGAAAACCACCTTCCGCACCAAGTACGGATCCTTCGAGTGGCTGGTAATGCCTTTCGGCCTTTCCAACGCCCCTGGCGCCTTCCAGCGCTTTATGAACGACATCTTCGCTGACATGCTCGATGTCTGCGTGGTAGTATACCTTGATGACATTCTCATTTATTCCTCTGATAAGACGACCATAAACAGGTTAAAGAGGTCCTCCGCCGACTCTGCAAACATGGCTTGTACGCCAAACCGGAGAAATGCGAGTTCGACCACGAGTCCGTCGAATATCTAGGCTACATCCTGTCGCCCGCCGGCCTTTCTATGGCGGCCAACAAAATCCAAGTCATCCAGGACTGGTCCGATCCGCGGAAGGTTAAAGACGTTCAATCCTTCCTAGGTTTTGCCAATTTCTACCGTCGTTTCATTTATAACTTCTCTGATATTGTTATTCCGCTTACGCGCCTCACGCGCAAAAACATTACTTTCTCCTTTGGCGACAAAGAACGTTCCGCTTACGCCCTTGCAGCAATTCTTTCTATACAGCTAGAGAATGGTGAAATCCATCCAGTCGCTTTCCACTCCCGTTCATTCAACCCAACCAAACTCAACTACGATGTGCACGACAAAGAACTCTTCGCCATCTTCGAGGCCTTCCGCATCTGGCGGCACTACCTGGACGGCTCTGCCTGCCCGGTAGACGTTGTTACGGACGACAAAAATTTGGAGTACTTTGCGACTACCAAGGTCCTCAACCGCCGCCAAGCGTGTTGGTCGGAGTATCTTTGCCAATTCAATCCCATCATCCGCTTTCGTCCTGGTAAGTTGGGTGCTAAACTGGATGCCTTAACTAGACGATGGGACATCTACGCTAAAGAGGAGGTAAACGACTATGCAAAGGTTAATTCTCATAACCTCAGACCAGTCTTTATCCAGGAACAACTTTCTGCCTCTCTCCGTGCAACCTCACTAATCTCTGCAGCTCTCCACAGATTGTTCATTATGGACGTAGAACAACTCCATACCGACATCCGCACCGCCTACCATACCGACCTGCTCACTACCGCTCAGCTTCCACAACCTACCGACCCCAAGTGGACCCTCTCCGAAGGTCTACTGCTCCTCAACAATCGGATCTTCATCCCCGACTCAGCGGATCTTTGCCTGCGTGTTATGAAGCACATGCACGACCATCCGCTTTCGGGACACCTTGGTCAGAACAAGACCTTGGACCTGGTTCGACGCGAATATGTTTGGCCTGGGATGCGAGCCTTCATCAAGGATTACTGCAACTCCTGTACCACATGCAAGCGCTTCAAGACTCCCCACCATAAACCCTACGGTCTCCTTAAACAGCTTCCGATTCCCTGCTGCCCGTGGAACTCTATCTCCATGGACTTTATTGAACAGCTTCCGCCGTCTATTGGCTTTACTTCTATCCTTGTAATTATTGACCGGCTATCTAAACAGGGCTTATTCATCCTGACTTTCGACACAATCACTTCTGCCCAACTAGCCGAACTCTTCGTTCTTCACATATTCTCCAAACATGGGGTCCCCTCGCACTGTACCTCCGACCGAGGTTCCGAGTTCGTTTCGCACTTCTTCCGCAGCCTCGGAACTGCCCTCGATATGAAGCTGCACTTCACCTCCGGCTATCATCCGCAAGCGGATGGTCAAACGGAACGAGTAAACCAAACTTTGGAACAATACTTACGCACTTTCTGCAATTTCCAACAGGATAACTGGGCTTCCCTACTTCCCCTTGCAGAATTCGCCTACAATAACGCACCAAACGAGACTACTGGAGTTTCGCCCTTCTTTGCCAATAAGGGATACCACCCGAACCTAACCGTCTTCCCTGAGCGCGACATGGCGTCGGCCCGCGCTCGAGAATTCACGGTCGACTTAGGTGAACTCCACGACAATCTCAAGTTACACATCCGCGATGCCCAACAGCGTTACCAGAAAGCCGCCGACAACCGTCACATTCCACCGCCACAATTCAAAGTTGGCCAACACGCGTTTGTAAAGTCTAAGTTCTTCCGCACTACTGGCCCTTCCAAAAAGCTATCCAAGAAGAATCTGGGTCCCTACGAAATCATCGGACAACCCAGCTCGGACTCCTTCACTCTCCGCCTCCCAGAGTCGATGCGCAACGTCCACCCAGTCTACCATGTCTCTATGCTCGAACTGCACTCTACCAGCTCCATCCCTAACCGGACCATCGACCCTCCGCCGCCCATGGAGGTCGAAGGTGAAGTTGAGTATGAAGTTGCCGAAATTCTTGACACTAAAGTAGATCGGCGCCGCCACTGCAAATTGCTGTACCTTGTCCGCTGTACCGGATACGAAGGTACCAACAAAGAAACGTCCTGGCTCCCCGCTGATGAACTTGCCCATGCCAAAGAACTGGTCAGCGACTACCACAAGGCTTACCCTTCGAAGCCTGGTCCTGAACCGCCGTAATTTTCCCCTTTTATCTGTTTCCTTTTTTATCTGTTCATTCTATTATGCTTCCGCCACTTCCTGTTATCACCGCTTTCGTTCTTAAACTGAACAAAGTCCCTTTTAAATCCTTACTGCTTATTTCGCTCTTTTCTCATATCAAACAAAGTCCTTTTTTCAATAGATATATAGTACAATATTTATTTTATACAAAGAAAAAAGAAAAAAAGAAAAAAGAAACCCCTACTCGATCACCTCTACCTCATCCGACTTCTCCTCCGACCCCTCCTCCGACCCAGCTCCCGCTACCTCCGCTCCTACTTCTCCTTCCACCCTCATGTCCTCTATCTCGATCTCCACCTCCTCGTCCGTTATCCCTGCCGCCGCGGCCACTCCAGAACCCTCGCCCGTCACTGCAACCGCCTCGAATGGTGCTGCCGCCTTGACCAAGAGCGCCAGCAGGTCAGAGAGAACTCGGTCTCTCTGGGCCTGTTCGCGCCGCGCAAGCCGCACCTCCTGAGCAACCTCGCTCGCAGCGTCCGCGACCTCTCCAATCCTCTCCTCGATCCTCTGGAACAAGATCACCAAGGCCTCGTCCGCCGCCGCCGGCCCTGCCGCGACCCTTGCCCTCTTGGGCGCCGGCAACTCCACTGCGACCATCGCTTCCCTCTTCTGCTTGCTAGATGTCGTGGACGGGGTAACAGACCCCTCCTTCGACTTTGCCTTTGCCTTTGCCTTCCCTTTCTCCTTCTTCCCTGCTCCGGCTGCCTTTGCGCTGAGCGGGAACTCGCACTTCTTCTTCCTCTTGCTGCATGCGTGGCAGGTGAACAGCGCCCGTCCGCTCGGTCCTCCGGCCTCCATCTCCTCCCTCCACTTCACCAACTGGGTGATGTCGACCCAACAGGCCGTCCCCTGGCGCTTACAATCACCGCACCGCCCATCGTTCTCGACAAGCGAGTAATGGGCAGGGGGCCCACCTCTCATCCACTTCGCCGCCTCCCGGCCTTTCCCTTTCGGGGTCCTCACCACCACGACGTCCGACGGCCCCGCCATCGGCATGTCGTGACCTAAGGAAGAAGTTAGTACCGTTAAAAAATAAAAGAAGGCGCATACGCACCTGATACCTCTGAGGCCGTCTGCCTCGCCACCGCCTCTACCGCCTCCTCCGCTGCCTCCTGTTCCAGCAACTGCCTCCGTCGCTCTTGTGCTGCCAGGAACCTCCTCTCCGCCTCTTCCTCCTCTCGTTGCATCCGTTCCCTTTCCCGCCGCCTCGTCTCCTCTGCCTTTTGTCGTCTCTCTGCCTCTGCCTCCTGCTCTTTCCGCTGCGCGTCTTCGAGCGCCCTCTGCATCTCTTCGATTTTGGCACAGATCACATCACAATCGGACATGGTGATGGGGGGTAGCGACTAGATCGTGTAAGAATGATAACAGAGTCAGAGTGCGCCGAAAATTTCAACATACCAAACAACTCCACACAAAGGCATGTGACTCCGGCTAGGAACAACACAAGTATGCGACCTCGAGGGCTCGGTCATAAAAGGGGGGTACTGTCACATACCGTGACACTGGCTGACCATACTACAAGACGCCTCCAACACTTGCCGCCTCAGCCCGACACTTCCCGAGCGCTTCGCGCCAACGGTGCAAGCGCTACCGCTTCTAGTTTGAGCGGCAAGTCCAACAGCGCAGCAGTTACGCGTTATACGCAGCGGTATCATCTTCGAAACATATCTTCATCTATCCACATCTCTTTCTGATTTCCCTTTTCAGTTTTCCCTGCTTCCTCTCTGTTTCCTTGTCTCAGTCTCAGTTCCCTTCATGTCTCAGTTCTCTAAATCTTCTCTGAACATCTCTACATGGACACAGTAGATAGTATATATACTCTACTACCTCTGC
>Ga0307507_10004914_pt1 | contig 22859 bp, 6 predicted proteins | sample 7_EM_MG_FD_207223 | JGI IMG/M metagenome (GOLD analysis project Ga0307507, IMG submission 207223) | Populus trichocarpa ectomycorrhiza microbial communities from riparian zone in the Pacific Northwest, United States - 7_EM | ecosystem: Host-associated > Plants > Roots > Unclassified | place...
TAGGAAGCCTACTACCTATAAGTAGTAAAGAGAGAAAGGAAATATAGAAACTATTAGCTTACTAGGCGGAGACCTAACGCTATACTAGTAGAGCGCTATAATGGTAATAGAGGATAGGAGGTTACTAGTATAGATAGAAATCTACTATACTAATTATAAGATAGGTGTTACGGATAGCTTAAGTATGATGTTACGACTACTTGGAGAAGAGTCGGAGGAAGCTAGTTGGTTAATATAGACACGGTCTAGGATGGAGCCGGTAGAACTATGTGACGAGGAATAGTAACCGAGGTTACGTGGTTAATCTATAATCTATAGGATTAGGGGAACGTGGGATCTATAAGCAGATTAATAGATTAACGGATTAACGGATTAATAGAGCGAAGGGATTTCTTAGGCGTATAGTTGTGTATTTAAAGGACCACAGTCCCTACCTAGATAGTTCTCTCTTTGTAGTAAATCTTAGAACACAATTAGAGCTAATCTGTTAGGCAACCACTCCACTAGTTATTATTATGTTGTTAATTTATTCTTACCTATATACCTAGCCTAATAATAGGACCCACTATAGTTCCTGCTATAAGGTTCCGTTACACATTCATTACCAAGGTTATGGTATTAAATAAGATTGAATAATATACCACCTAAAGCACCAGTTATAACAACGTTAATGGCAGCCACGACCTTAGGGTTAGGAGATACCAGTATAGCGGACATGGATTCTTAAGTGGTTACGCGAGGTTAGTTATAGGAAATAGTTAATCGCTTATAGGATAATAGCAGGCTACTTAAAGAACGCATTAATGGAATTAGAGCAGCAAAGGTTAAGTTACCTTTAATTAAATAGTTCTTAGGAGAGAAGTTAAAGCTTAAAGGGTTTCTTACGCAGATGCATTTTAAGGTTATGCAGAAAGGAGCGAAGTTAGCAATACCTACGGACTAGGTAGCATACGCAGGACTATTCTTGTTAGGAAGAGCTCTAGAGTGGTTTAAGTCTTACCTTATAGAGATATAAGTAAATGGTGTAACAACTACTAACCTAGACATACAGTATGTGTTTGTAAGTTGGAATGGATTTGCAGAACGGTTAACGTAAATATTTGGAGACCCTAAAGTAACTATAATAGTGGAACGGAAACTTTAGAACCTAGTACAATATACTTTAGTAATTAAGTATATAACGCAGTTTTAAACACTAGCCACGTAGGTTAAGTGGAATAATAGGGCGCTTATAGCATAGTATAAGTAAGGACTTAAGGCTAAAGTCTAAGACGTAATTATCCTAATGGAAGATACGGATACTCTAAGAGAGTTAATAGACTAGTTAATAAAGATTAATAATAGGATCTATTAAAGGGAACAAGCTAAGAAAGGGCAAGACAAAGTTCTATAGTTATATAAGGCGCAGAGTACGCAATGACAGACATAGAGTTAAAAACCATAGAATGGCGTAGAGCTAATGGACCTAAGTGGTACTAAAGAAACCTAAAGGTGGGAAAAGAAACTATAGAAACCTAGAGGTTAAGGATCTAGTAATTAAAGGACCTAGGAGTAGAGGCTAAACTAGGGATCTTAGTAGTAGAAGACGTTTAGGCGGACTCCATAATAAGAAAAATGGTTTAAAGATAGGGCTTATATAAATTATAGAAAACAAGGTCATTTTGCTAGAGACTATAGAGGTAGTCAGAGTAATTATATAGTAAAGGGAACCAGGCTAACAGACGGCACGTATATATAGAGGGATAATGGTGCACTATAAGGAATAAAAGAGTGTTTAATTAACAGTTTTGCGTTTTATTATAATAATGTATACTAAATTTATAAGGATGCCAAGTATAGCGCAAGCTATTGGCTATAGGAGCTAGTGTTATCTAAGTTTAGAGGAACTAATAAACTAGCTTATAGATTGGATATTAAAGATAATGAATTTAATATAAGTGAAGCATTTACTAATAATAAGGTAATAAAGGCAGTTTACTAAAAGCATATAGACCTTAGAAAAGTTAAAATAGAAGCAGAAACTAAGACTATTATAGAATAAGGTTTAGTAACGGATGCTATAACACCATTAGATATAATTTCCATCGCTTTATAAGATAAAAGGAGTAATGTTTAAAGGAAACTAAGCAAGTAGATAACTGCTAGTGCTAGCTTATTACTTAATAAAGGTAAAAGGCCATAGGCTTAAGATTCTTAAGAAAAGATATAAAAAGCTTAAGATTCTTAAGATAAGATAAGATATACCTAAGGACCCATAACGGACAAAAACCAATGGGAAAGGGCAGCTACTTAGTTTACAGACAAACGAATAAGTATAGGACGCAAGTTTAAGAACTATAAGTTTAGGGAATAAATAAAAACGTTAGCAATCTTAGGTAAACGTAGTGTTTAGCCTAAAGATTAAATAGTTAATACCTAGATTAAAAAGTAAGGTAACTATAAAGATCTAGCTGCAAGACGCAGAAAACAAAAAACTATAGATAAGTTTAGGACAAGAATTATCGCATAGCAAGAGCAAAAGCTAGATAAGAGGTTAGCTATACTAGGTTATATAAGGGACAGAGCACCCGTATAAAGAGTTACTAATAGGCCAAGTATAGGGATACCTAGGGTAAAGTAGTTAAACGAACTAGAATAAGAAGAGGATCTAGATATCCTAACTAGGTTTAAAGAAAGATATACTAAAGGATATCACGATATAGCGATAATAAGGTACTTTCTTATAGATAGACCATATACACTAAACCAGTTATATGGAAAGTGGTATAGGCAACGACATAATAATAAATAGGAAGATTTTTATATATAGCTAACTAAACCAGTTGTATGGAAAGTGGTATAGGCAACGACATAATAATAAATAGGAAGATTTTTATATATAGCTAAATAAAAAAGTTGTCTAAAACTAACCTATTACGGAGAAACATATAAGTTATATTAAAGGGGTATTAATTATAATGTTAAGGAACCTAGAAGAGGAATCTAGGGACTAGAAAAGTAAACAACAAATCTTAGTACCTGTAATAGAGATACTAGTGGTTAGGTTAACTAGGTATAGGTTTAAACTTAAGGATAAAGATAAACTAAGAGTTAACCTAAGTTATCTAGCGCATTATATACTATTATAGATAGCTTGTGTGGATAACACCTATAATATACATAGAGCACTAAAAGATAAGAACCGGAAGTACCTAGTAAGGATACATTAGGCACCTAAGAAAAGGAGGTTTAGGAACGCTAAGTATATATATAAATGGCACCCAGTAGAAGTATAAGGTTAAGAAGACTTAACACTTTAACCAGGAAGATTCCTTATAGAAAAATACCTAGATAGATAACAGTGGTGGGAGTGCCTAGAGAACACTTATCTATAGTATATAGAGGAAAAGAAACAAACTAAGTATTGGCCTAAGTTAGACTAAGTATAAGCAAAATCTAGCAGCTAACAGTTAGGAAAATGGGAGGTGTATAGAACTAGAGGGAACTAGTATTAGAGCCTTAAACCCTTAAAGGAATTTAAGGATAATACCTAAATTTATAAGTTAAGTGGCAAGATCAGCAGTTCGAAGCGTTAATAGATAGTAGAGTAATAAGGAACCACGTATCACCAAAAGTAGTAGAAAGAATAGGGTTACTATATAGATAGAAGAAACACCCATATTTACTTATAACAATTTTAGGAGATTAGATAGCCTATAAAGGGGGTATTATTAATCTTAAAATAGGACCTGTTTAGTTAACTATTAAAGGGAGACCAGTTAGAATGTCTTTTAATATCCTACCATTAGGACAGGATAAGGCGATATTAGGAATACCTTAGTTACAGGAGTATAATCTAAAAGTCGATTGGGTTATAGATTAGGTTAATATTAGGGATACTTAATAGCGCAAAGTGCGACAGTAAACCAAGTTGGTATAGTACTAAGTTAGAGCGACATATAAAGAGACTAAGCAAGGCTTAAGTTATATACTAAAGAGATACTATAAGTATGGTAAGAAGTTATGGTTACTAAAAAGTAAAAAGTTATCAGAACATGCAGCATGGAACTATAAGATAGAATTAGAAAAGGAAATAAGTTTAAAGTTCTTTCTAATCTATAAGCTTACTAAAATAGAGTTAGTGGCGCTTAAGGAGTTTGTCCAGGAGAACTTACGCAAGGGATATATTAGACTGTTATTATAACGGAACCTTATAGCTTAAACTACGGTGGGTTCTGTCAATGGGCTGGGTATATAGGTACGACAAAAACAACAACGTAATAATAACTGGTAGAGTGGTTGCCTAACAGATTAACTCTAATTGTATTCTGAGATTCACTACGAAGAGAGAACTATCTGGGTAGGGACTATAGTTCTTTAAATACATAACCATACTCCTAAGAAATCCCTTCGCTCCGTTTACTCTGTCTGCTCTGTTTGCTCTATTCCATAGATTACATAGATTATATAGATCACATAGATTACACTATATAACCTTAGCTACTATTCCTTATTACATGGTTCCACTGGATCTATCCTAAACCGTACCTATATTAACCAACTAGCTTCCTGCGATTCTTCTTTAAGTAGTTATAATATCGTACTTAAAGCGTCTGTAACACTATCTCCCTCCTCCTTATCTTTGTTTTTGAAGATTCCTAATATCTCTAAGTTGTCTACTAGAGGTGTGATGTCCGTTTAATTAATCTGGTTAATATCCTTACTTATTATGGCTAAAGCTTCTTCTTCTTCTTTTACTGTTTGTTATACGCGTACGGTTTCCTCCATACTATTGCTAGGTAAGATAATGCCGTCTCTGTGTTCTCGTTGTGCGAAAGAGGGGTTGGTTTATATTACGCTGGTAAGTCCTACTGCCTAATAACCTTCCTCTTGTTTAGAGTGCACTAAAGCAAACATTTATTTATCTTGCGATGTTCGCTCTATCTCTAACGCTAAGTATGCGCGTCCTATGACTCTTAATAGTCTTTAAGTTCCCTAAGTAACTTATTATAGGGTCTTGTGTTTAATCTACCGCTGCGAAACTTGACGGTAAGCTCTCTAGTGCCTTGGGCGAGATTTGTTGTCTCTAGGATAAAGACCACGCTCGCGCTAAGCGGGTAAGAGACAAGGAGCGTTATGCCCTTAAAGCTCGTGCCTTTGCTTATGCTTATCTGCTTTGTCTTAAGAAAGTGCGTAAGAAGGTTTGTTCTAAGGAGTAGAAACTAGTTTAATAGGGTTTGTCTAAGCTAGGTAATAAAAGGACTGGCTCTCCTCCTATAAGGGAAATAACTCTAAGTAGCTTGGCAATTGCTCCTCTTGGGTCCCCCTTAGGTGACTCTTTCTTTGGCAATCTTTCCTTGTTAATGCTGCCTAACCTACTCTCTTCCAATACTCCTATACCTTTCCTATAGCGTTCTCTAGGTTGCTTAGTGGTTCCTAGGTAGTCTTACTATAGCCTATCTACTTTACTTTATACTATGTTTTGTTATCCACGTTCTTGTAACTAATAATTTTTAAAACTTGCTATTTGTCTTCCTCCTATCCTCTATATATGTCTGCCTTATAAACTAGTGGCTTAATATTCCCGTATACTAGTTCTAGTATTGCAACGTGTTATATAGGGTAGATTTTTATTTTAGCTAGTAGGTTTAACTTATATATAACTAATAAAATTCTTTATTTAATTTTAAAAGGTTCTAGTCTAACATAGTCCAACTTCTTGCTTAGTCGTCGACTCTTAAAATTTTTATGTAGTAGCTACACTTTATCCCCCTCCTTAAGATCTGGTCCCTTAGATCTTTTAGCATTGTAGTACCTTTTTATTTGTTTTTATACTAGTTTAGCTGTTTCTTTAAGGTCTATATAAAGATTCATTAATGTCTCTATTCTTTATTTAGCTATGCTACTTGTCTTTTTTGCTTAATGTGGCGATAACGATGTTCTTGGTTTATACCCATAATTTGCCTTAAATAGTAATGTTCCTATTCCTTCTTATAGTGTTGCATTATATACAAACTGTGTAACTAGTAATAACAATACCTAATTATTTTGTGCGTGATTGATATAATACCTTAGATACTATTCTAGTGTCTAGTTTAGTCTTTCTATTTGTCCGTCCGTCTGCGGATAATATGCTATAGATATTACTGCACAAACCCCTTATTCCGCTAGAAACACTTCCTAAAATACTATTATAAATCTTAGATCTCTATCCGATATAATCTTGTCTAGTGCTCCATGTCTTACGAACACTTTTTTTATATAGATTCTAGCGATATCCTCTACTAATATCTCTTTAGTGCATGCTATAAAGTATCCCCACTTTGTTAGCTTATCTACTATTACTAAGATTATGTTATAATCTTGTCCTATAATAGGATCTCTTAACTTTGGTAACTTAATAATAAAGTCCTATAATATAACCTCCTATGGTCTTCCTGGTGTCTTAATAGGTTGTAGCCCTCCATACGGCTTATACCTTGTTGGTTTGTTCCTTTAGCAATCTGGACATTCCTTTATAACTTGTCTTGCTAGTCCCCAAATTCCTTAAATAATGTACTTCTCTTAAAGTCTTAATACTAAGCCTATAGCTCCGTTGTGTCCTTAAGTTATTCCCTTATAGAATTCCTTAATAAATTCTTCTGTAATAGACTTAGGTATATACATTACTTCTCTATTTATATATTGCTCTAAGTCTGGATTCTCTGCCTATGCTTCTTAGATCTTCTATATCTAATTACTCTCTGGTGATTTATAGATCTGACTTTCCTTAGTTGCTGCGATCTTTGGATAATTATACCTAATTAATCCGTCTTAATCTTTTTGCAATAAAGCTCCCGATAGCTTTTTATTACTTTATAGTTTAGCCTTCCTGCTTAGAGCGTCTGCTTGTGCATTGTCTGTACCCTTAATATGCTGAATTTTGAAATAGTATTCTGTAAGTATTTCTACCCATCTAACCTGTCTCTGGTTGAGTTCCTTTGTTATTAGGAATCCTGTAAGGTTCTTATAGTCTATTTTAACTATAAATAGTTTCTCTATACCTTATAAGAATGCTCTCTATTCCTTAAGTGCTGTAACTATACCTAACAACTCCTTGTTGTAGATGTTATAGTTTAACTCTAGTGGTGTTATCTTCCGACTGTAGTATGCCACTGGGTGCTATCTATCTTGATGTTTCTATAGGAAGCACGCCCCTAGTGTAAAGTCTAATGTATCTGTTTTTACAACCGTCTCTAGACCTAGTTAATAGATCTTAAGAACTGGCTCCTAGGTAAATAACTCTTTGACTTTCTTAAACAGTTCTTATTGCTCCTTTCCCTATGCCTATGGTTCTTCTTTCTTGGTTAACTGTGTAAACGGCTTAATATCCTGTAACTATTGCGCTATAAACCTTCTATAGTAATTGCAAAACCCTAGGAACGATCTTAACTATATAACGTTCTCTGGTTCTTGCTAATTTACTATAGCCTTGATCTTCTTTAGATCTATGCTGAGTTGGCCTAGTTTAATAATAAATCTAATAAAATTGGTCTTCCTGGTAAAGAACTCGCATTTCTTAATTGCTACTAGCATCTGTTCTTCTTGTAGTCTCTTTAAGACCCATTTGACGTGTTCTCTGTGCTCTTCCTTACTCTCTAAGTAGATAATAATGTTGTTAAGGTATACTATAACAAACTCATCTAGGTGTTCTCCTAATATACTATTAATTCGCTTCTGGAATGTTGCTGGTACGTTTATAAGTCTAAATTGCATAACTAATGGCTTGTATAGTTCTTCCTTTGACCTAAAGGCTGCCTTCTATTTATTACCTTTCTTAATCCTAATCTAATGGTACGCCTACCTTAGATCTATCTTTGTAAAGATCTTTGTGTTGCCTATCCTATTTTAGATTTCGCTAATTAAGGGTAAAGGATACCTATTCTTTCTAGTGATGCTATTTAACTGTCTGTAGTCTATACACATCCTAAGTTTTCCGTTTTTCTTTGGGATAAACAATACTGGATATCCTGCTGATAACTGTAATGGTTTGATATATCCCTTGCATAAGTTCTCCTGGATAAACTCCTTAAGCGCTACTAACTCTGTTTTAGTAAGCTTATAGATTGGAAAAAACTTTGGACTTATTCCCTCTTCTAATTCTATCTTATGGTCTTAAGCTGCATGCTCTAATAGCTTCTTACTTTCTAGTAACTATAACTTTTTTCCATACTTGTGGTATCTTTTTGGTATATAACTTAAGCCTTGCTTAGTCTCTTTATATGTCGCTCTGACTTGGTACTATACCAACTTAGTTTATTGTCGCACTTTGCGTTATTGTGTATTCTTGATATTGACCTAACCTGTAACCTAATTGATCTTTAAATTGTACTCCTATAACTAAGGTATTCCTAATATCGCCTTGTTCTGTCCCAACGGTAGGATATTAAAAGACATTCTAACTGGTTTCCCTTTAATAGTTATCTAAATAGGTCCTGTTTTAAGATTAATAATACCTCCTCCATAGGCTATTTGATCTCCTAAAATTGTTGTAAGTAGATATAGGTGTTCCTTCTGTCTGTGTAGTAACCCCATCCTTTCTACTGCCTTTGGTGATATGTGGTTTCTTATTGCTCCACTATCTACCAACGCTTTAAACTGCTAATCTTGCCACTTAGCTCTTAAATTTAGGTGTTGTTCTTAAATTTCTTTAAGGGTCTAAGGCTCTAACACTAGTTCCCTCTAGTTTTGTGCGCCTCCCCTTTTTCTAACTACTAGCTGCTAGATCCTGCCTATACTTAGTCCAACTTTGGCTAATACTTAGTTTGTTTCTTTTCCTCTATGTACTATAGATAAGTGTTCCCTAGGCACTCCCACTACTATTGTCTATCTAGGCATTCTTATGTAAGGAATCTTCCTGGTTAAAGTGTTAAGTCCCCTTGGCCTTGTACTTCTACTGGGTGCCAACTATATATATACTTGGTATTCCTGAACCTTTTTTCCTCTGGTGCCTAATATATTCTTGCTAGGTACTTCTAGTTCTTATCTTTTAGTACTCTATGCATGTTGTATATATCATCCATATAAGCTATCTACGATAGTGTATAATGCGCTACATATTTTGGGTTAACTCTTGGTTTGTTTTCGTCCTTAAGTTTAAACCTATACCTAGTTAACCTGACCACTGGTATCTCTACTGTAGGTACTAAGATTTATTGCTTACTTCTCTAGTCCCTGGATCCCTCTTCTAGGTTCCTTAACGTTATAATTAGTGCTCCTTTAATGTGACTTATGCGTTTTTCTGTAATGGGTTGGTCTTGGACAACTTTTTTGTCTAGTTATATATAAAAATCTTCCCATTTGTTGTTGTGTCGTTGCCTATACCACTTTCCGTATAACTGGTTTAGTGTATATAGTCTATCTGTTAGAAAGTACCTTATCATCGCTGCATTGTGACATCCTTTGGTATGTCTTTCTTCGAACCTGGTTAGAATATCTAGATCCTCTTCTTGTTCCAGTTTGTCTAACTACTTTGCCCTAGGTGTCCCTATACTTGGCCTATTAGTAACTCTTTATAGGGGTGCTCTGTCCCTTATACGACCTAGTATAGCTGACCTCTTGTCTAGCTTCTGCTCTTGCTATGCAATAATTCTTGTCCTGAACTTATCCATAGTTTCTTGTTTTCTGCGTCTTGCAGCTAGATCTTTGTAGTCGTCTTGCTTTTTAATCCTAGTATTAACTGTTTAATCTTTAGGCTGAACACTTTATTCCCCTGGGATTGCTGACGTTCTTATTCATTCCCTAAACTTGTAGTTCTTAAACTTGCATCCTGTACTTATTCGTTTGTTACTAAACTAAGTTGCTGCCCTTTCCCATTGGTTTTCGTCCGTTGTGGGTTCTTAGGTATGTCTTATCTTGTCTTAAGAATCTTAAGCTTTTTATATCTCTTCTTAAGAATCTTGAGCCTATAGCCTTTTGCCTTTATTAAGTGATGAGCTAGTACTAGCAGTCGTCTACTTGCTTAGTTTCTTTTAAATATTGCTCCTATTGTCTTGTAAAGCGATGGAAATTGTATCCAATGGTGTTATAATATCTGTTACTGAACCTCGTTTGGTAATAGTCTCAGTCTCTGCTTCTATTGCGTTATTAAGGTTTAAGTGCTCCTAGTTAGCCTCCTTTTCGTCCTCATTGCTGTTAATTAATAAGTACTCTGACTCTATTGTTATTACTACTAATCCTTATCTATACGTTGCTGTAACATCTTAATCTAGCTCGTAGAGTTGATCTTATTCTTTGTCTAACTCTCTAGTTCCTTGGAGTCCTTTTAACTCTGGCTCTTGTGGCTAATAGCTTGCGCCATACTTAGCGTCCTTATGAATTTAGTATGCGTTGTTATAATAATACGCAAAACTGTTGATTAAACATTCTTTTATTCCTTGCAGTGCACCGTTGTCCCTCTATATATACGTGCCGTCTACTAGTCTGGTTCCCTTTACCATGTGGTTACTCTAACTACCTCTACAGTCTCTGGTAAAATGACCCTGTTTTCCGTAATTTATATAAGCTCTATCTTTAAACTATCTTTCTTGCTGTGGAGTCCGCCTAAACGTCTTCTGCTGCTAAGATCCCTGGTTTAGCCTCTACTCCTTAGTCCGTTAATTACTAGATCCTTAACCTCTAGGTTTCTATAGTTTCTTTTCCTATCTTTAGGTTTCTTTGGTACTGCTTAGGTCCATTGGCTCTACGCCATTCCATGGTTTTTGACTCTATATCTGTCCTGTACTACCTTGAAGTGCATCTGCATAAGAAATCCTTTGAGCTTTAACTTTTCTTCTAAGAATCATTTAATTAAAGGTAACTTAATCTTTGCTGCTCTAATTCTATTAATGCGTTCTTTAAGTATCCTATTATTGTCTTGTAAGTGATTAACCATTTCCTGTAACTAACCTTGCGTAACCACTTGAGAATCCCTATTGTCCATACTGGTATCACCTGGTCCTGAGGTTGTGGCTGCCGTTAACGCCGTTGTAACTGGTGCTGCTCTGGGTGGCATGTTGTTTGAGTTTGTTCTAATACTGTAACCTTAGTAGTGAATGTGTAACGGAACCTTGTAGCTTAAACTACGGTGGGTTCTGTTAATGGGCTAGGTATATAGGTATGATAAAAACAACAACGTAATAATAACTGGTGGAGTGGTTGCCTAACAGATTAACTCTAATTGTATTCTGAGATTCACTACAAAGAGAGAACTATCTGGGTAGGGACTGTGGTCCTTTAAATACATAACCGTACTCCTAAGAAATCCTTTTGCTCCGTTTGCTCTGTCTGCTCTGTCTACTCTGTCCTATAGATTATACAGATTATATAGATTACACAGATCATACCACGTGACCTTAGCTACTATTCCTTGTTACATGGTTCCACCGGATCCATCCTGGACCGTGCCTGTATTAACCAACTAGCTTCCTACAACTCTTCTCCAAGTAGTCGTAACATTGTACTTAAAGCGTCCGTAACAGTTATAGTTATTAGTAAAATATCCAGTACTATTCATCCTAAAGAAAAACAGAAAACTTAGGATGTGCATAGACTATAGATAGTTAAACAGTATTACCAGAAAGGATAGGTATCCTTTACCCTTAATTAGCGAAATCCAAGACAGGATAGGTAACGTAAAAATCTTTACAAAGATAGATCTAAGATGGGCGTACCACCAGATTAGGATTAAAGAAGGCGATAAATAAAAGGCAGCCTTTAGGTTAAAGAAAGGACTATATAAACTATTAGTTATGCAGTTTAGGCTTATAAACGCACTAGTAACATTCCAGAAGCAAATTAATAGTGTATTAGGAGAATACCTAAATAAGTTTGTTATAGCATATCTCAATAACATTATTATTTATTTAAAGAACGAGGGAGAATATAGAGAACACGTTAAATGGGTCTTAAAGAGACTACAGGAAGAATAGATGCTAGTAGCAATTAAAAAATATGAGTTCTTTATAAGGAAAACCGATTTTATAGGATTTATTATTAAGCTAGGAAAGATTAGTATAGACCTAAAGAAAGTTAAAGCTATAGTAAGTTAGCAAGAACCAGAGAACGTTATATAATTAAAGTCGTTTCTAGGGTTTTGTAACTACTATAGGAGGTTTATAGTATAATAGTTAAAAAGTATTAAGCCGTTTACAAGGCTAATAAAGAAGGAGGAACCGTAGGTTTAGGGTAGTGAGTAGAAGAAGCTGTTTTAGGAACTTAAAGAGTTGTTTACCTAAAAGCTAGTCCTTAAGATCTATCAACCAAAGTTAGAAATGGTTGTTGAGATAGACGTATTAGACTTTGCACTAGGAGCATGCTTGCTATAAAAGCACCAGGACGCATAGCATCCAGTAGCGTACTATAGTTAGAAAATAACACCACTAGAGTTAAACTACAATATCTATAATAAGGAGTTATTAGGTATAGTTACAGCACTTAAAAAATAGAGAGTATTCTTATAAGGCACAGAGAAACCATTTATAGTTAAGACAGACTATAAGAACCTTACAGGATTCCTAATAACAAAGGAACTCAACCAAAGATAGGTTAAATAGGCGGAAATGCTTATAGAATACTATTTTGAGATTTAGTATACCAAGGGTACAGATAACGCATAAGCAGATACTCTAAGTAGAAAGGCTAAACTATAAAGTAACGAAAAGCTATTAGGAGCTTTATTACAAAAAGATTAAGATGGATTAATTAGGTATAATTATCTGAAAATTATAGCAACTAAGGAAAGTTAGATCTATAAATTACTAGAGAGTAATTGGATATAGAAGATCTAAGAAGTACAGGCAGAGGATTTAGACTCGGAGTAATACGAAAATAGAGAAGCAACGTATATGCCTAAGTCTATTATAGAAGAGTTTATTAAGGAATTCCACAAGGGAATAATATAAGGACACAACAGAGCTATAGGCTTAGTATTAAGACTTTAAAAGGAGTATATTATTTAAGGAATCTAGGGACTAGCAAGATAAGTTATAAAGGAATATCTAAATTGCTAAAGGAACAAACCGATAAGGTATAAGCCGTATAGAGGGCTATAACCTGTTAAAGTACTAGGAAGACTATGGGAGGTTATATTATAGGACTTTATTATTAAGTTACTAAAGTTAAAAGATCCTATTACGGGATAAGATTATAACGCGATCTTAGTAATAGTGGATAAGCTAACAAAGTAGGGATACTTTATAGCATACACTAAAGAAATATTGGTAGAAGACGTCGCTAGAATCTATATAAAGGAAGTATTTATAAGACATAGAGCACCAGATAAAATTATATTAGATAGAGATCTAAGATTTATAGTAGCGTTTTAGGAGGTGTTTCTGGCAGAATAGGGGGTTCGCGCAGCAACCTCTACAGTATATTATCCGTAGATGGACGGATAAACGGAAAGACTAAACTAGACACTAGAATAGTATCTAAGGCATTATATTAATTACGTATAGAATAATTGGGTATTATTATTACCAGTTACACAGTTTGCATACAATGCAACACTATAAGAAGGAATAGGGACATTACTATTTAAGGCGAACTACGGGTATAAGCTAAGAATATCGTTATTGCCATATTAAGCAAAGAAAACGAGTAGCACAGCTAAATAAAGAATAGAGATATTAATGAATCTTTATACAGACCTTATAGAAACAGCTAAACTAGTATAAGAGTGAATAAAAAGGTACTATAATGCTAAGAGATCTAAGGGACCAGATCTTAAGGAGGGAAATAAAGTGTGGCTACTATACAAAATTTTTAAGAGTTAACGACCAAGTAAAAAGTTAGACTATGTTAAACTAGGACCTTTTAAAGTTAAGTAAAGAATTTTATTGGTTACGTATAAGTTAAATCTACTAGCTAAAATAAAAATCTATCCTATATAACATGTCGCGATGCTAGAACTAGTATATGGAGATATTAAGCCACTAGTCTATAAGGCAGACACGTATAGAGAATAAGAAGAAGATAAATAGCAAGTTTTAAAGATTATTAGTTATAAGGACGTAGATAACAAAATGTAGTATAAAGTAAAGTAGATAGGCTATAGTGAGACTACCTAAAAACCACTAAGCAACCTAGAGAACGCTATGGGAAAGGTATAGGAGTATCAGAAGAAAGTAGGTTAGGCAACATTAATAAAAAGGGATCGCAAAAAAATAAGTTACCTAAGAGGGACCTAAGAGGAGCACCTGCTAAGCTACTTGGAGTTGTTTCCCTTACTAGTAAACGCAAGTCCACCTTGGCCTTCTCTACTTCTAGCTTACAGAGACCCTACTTAACTAGGCAAAACTCCTTAGAGTGAACCTTTTCACGCACCTTCTTAAGACGGGTTAGCCGAGTAAAGGCAGTCTGTTAAAGTTTAAACGCGTAAGCAGATACTTCTAACGCACGGCGTTAAGCCTCTAGCAATAAGGCTAATTCCTTAGCAGAACAACAAAGTTTATTATAGGCGGCTATAAGCAAGCTCTTAAGCCTTTTAGCCTTAGATTAAATATAAGACCCTATAATAAGTTACTTAGGGAACGCAAAGACTGTTAAGAGTTATAGGACGCGTATACTTAGCGTTAAACACAGAGCGAACGTTACAGAGTAATTAAACGTTTGACTTAGTGTACTTGGCATAAGAGGATGGTTGGCAACTAGAGGGAGCCGTGATTATAACGCACACTAACTTCTTATCGGCGCAACGGGAATAGAAAGGCATGGCCTTACCTAAAGAAAGAATCTTAAGTACTACACGATTGCGACGATCGGTAGAAGAAGAAGAAGATACTTTAGGTATAATAAGTAAGGATATTAACCAGATTAATTAAACGGACATTATACCTCTAGTAGACGACTTGGAGATGTTAGGAATCTTTAAGGACGAAGATAAAGAGGAGGGAGATAATATTACAGACAGCTTAAGTATAATGTTATAACTACTTGGAGAAGAGTTGGAGGAAGCTAGTTAGTTAATATAGGCACGGTCTAGGATGGAGCCGGTGGAACTATGTGATAAGAAATGGTAACTAAAGTTACGTAGTTAATCTGTAATCTATAGGATTAAGGGAATATAGGATCTATAAGCAGATTAATAGATTAACGGATCAACGGATTAATAGAGCAAAGGGATTTCTTAGGTATATGGTTGTATATTTAAAGGACCACAGTCCCTACCTAGATAGTTCTCTCTTCGTAGTGAATCTTAGAATATAATTGGAGTTAATCTGTTAGGCAACCACTCTACCAGTTATTATTATGTTGTTGATTTGTTCTTACCTACATACCTAGCCTAATAATAGGACCCACCGTAGTTCCTACTACAAGGTTCCGTTACAATAGGCAGATTTTAAATAGAAGCGATAATAAAAGGAGGTAGCGAAAATATAAGACGTAGCTATAAAGAACACCCTATAGTTAATACTAATAAAGGTAAAATCTATAGTCGCCTTTCTACTATAGATAGAGGTTTTAGGCCTAAATATATAGCTAGTAAGTATCCATATTTTAAATACCTTACCTTAATATATATACGGGTGGCCTATTTAGTTAGTACGCTATATATTACTATTCTGCAGTTACCGCTTAGTAAGGGACTAGCTATTTACTAGTATAGGTATAAACAATATTACCTAAATACTCTCTATAAGTAGAGGCCTATAGGTAGTAATAAGATAGCTTATAGGCTAAGAAGTTCTTTAATAGTTCTAAATAGTATATAAGATCTAATAGGAGGATACTAAAGGGTACGCCCTTTTCTAGCCCCTTAAAGACTAAATACCCCTACCTAGCCGTAGGTAGTACGCTAGCGAATTACTAGATACTTCTACTACCCCCCCTAAATCTTCTAATATACCTAAAAAATATAGTATATAAGGTAGACCTAAAGATATAAAGATATATTAGTTTGGTAAAGGTAGAATATATAAAACTAGCTAGAAGGAAATACTTAGGGTTTTCCCTTTATAGGGCCTTTTCCTATAAAGGGAAAACTCTAAGTATTTCCTTTTAGCTAGTTTTATATATTCTACTGTCGGAATGTTAGTTACGTGACGTGGTTACGGAACCACGAAGCGAGACTAGCTAATCTGACCTTGGAGCAAACCCCTATTTCTAGACAACAATTAAAACTACCAACTTCAACACCGCATACGTACCACTACAAGTGATATTCGTGCACGTTGATAAAGTGAGTATACCGACACTAATTAGTAGACGTACAGATCAGGAAATACGCAATAGCAAAGCTTAAAACCATATATTAGCTTAACTGCTAACGCGTTAAATCGCAGAGCTATCGCCCTATTTTAGTTAAAGGAGAAAACTATATTACCCTTAAAGCTCGAGACCACATATCAGCTTACTGATACGTTAGATCGCCTAGAGAATCGTATCTTTACTTAGAAAGAGCTACGTTATCCTTAAAGCTCGAAACCACGCATTAGCTTAACTGCTGACGCGCTAGATCGCCTAGAGGACCCTCAAAGCTCAAAACCACGTATCAACTTAACTGTTGACGCGTCAGATCGCCTAGAGGACCGTATCTCTGCTAAGAATCGTCTACAGTGTCCAACAACTGTAGATTTGTCGATAGGACACATATATACCTTTACACCCTTAACCTTAACCTTGACTACACCCCTAACCTTAACACAACCTTAACCTTAACCTTAACCCCGACCTTAAACCTTAACCTTAAACTTAAACCTCTAGAACCTCCACTTAACCTTAAACCAAACATACACAAAAACACGACAATATGGAAATTAACTGGAAGGAAAGAATTGCTAAATATAGCAACGGAATCGACTTGGAGACGGCTATAGATAACGATCTAGCGGAGTATATAGAGACTAAGATGCACCTATATACACAATCTAACCTTATAGACTCTTTATTGTGGACAGTGTTTTAGGAAGACTTTAAGGACTTTATACTAGAAATCTTTACACAAGTACAATCTAATACTAGAATAGGAATCCGTAAATACCTAGTTAAGAGAGGAGTATATGTTGTTAAGCAAGATAAGAGATACTCCCTTGGTAAGGTACTGACGGACATTACCAATAAAGAAGAGTTTCACGAATGGATAGATAAAGAGATTAGTCTAGCCCTTAATAATATTAAGCTAATAATTACTATAGCTCTGCAAGACTGACTTAATGCGACCCTAGACAAGCTTGCTACACTACTAGCTACTCTAATTGCTGCACCGCCAGCTACTCCAATTACTACACCACCAGCTACTCCGGTTGCTGCCCCTGCTACCCCTACTACCCCCCCTAGATCTACTCCTACCGCTGCACCGCTAGCTACTCTAATTGCTGCCCCCGCTACCCCTCCCGGTCCTTAATCCTCTAATTACAACCAAATCCACGCTCTTATTAACCAACTGCTATGGCTAAGAGAGCAGCAACTACAGCAGCTACAGCAGCCGCAGCAACCGCAGCAGCTATATATATATACACCACCTGAACTAGCTGTGCCTAGTGTGGAGCAAGGACCTAGATAAGGACCTAGATACAGCAAAGAGGTGGCCACAATTGCAAAGATCTACACAGACGACTAAAAGTACGATGGAGTTAGTAACAGCTTTAACTTTAAGCTGACTATCTTCTATAATATCTGTAAGAGATCTGGCTTACCACCAGAAGGCTACATAGTGGCATTCCCTAGCATGCTAAAAGGACTTGCTTAGGACCACTACTATAATAGTAACCTTAAGTTAAGACCTTTTACGGAAGCCTATAACCACATATAACAGTTCTTTAAAGGGCCAGAATACTACCGCAAGAACCTTATAGAGTGGAACAGCATGACCCTCTAAGGAGTCATAGACAAGAACCCTAACAAGTTAATTTATTAAAACTTCTAACTGCTTGTAGATAAACTACTAAAGCAACGTCATGGACTATACCTAGACTTTTATATGAACTGCATTCTTACGAACAAGTTGGTCACTGCTTGCCAGGGAGTGCCAGTATGCCGTATTACTGTCTCTAACCCTTTAGAAGACCTCTCTTAGTTAATTAGTAAGCTACAATCCTCCATTATTACGTGGGAAAAAGAACACCCCCTATAGGCCTTAATAAGATTGTCTTACCAAGCCTTTTTTATAGATTAATATTACTATTAAAATGACTAAAATTAAGACCGAAACACTAATTGCTACGGCAGTAATCGCCCCTATAGAACTAACGGCAGACTAAAGGCCAAGTGCTACGTCTGTAAGAAGGAGGACTGCCGCTTATGGAAACACACAGAGGAGGAGCGTAATCGGTCTAGAGACGACTATAAGAGACGTTTTATTAATATTAAGGGCCGCAATAAGGGCAACTTTGACAACCACTTTAAACAATACGTTGCCGCCTGTAAAAGAGATAAAGAGGATGACTTAGACTTTAAAGCCTATATACACAACGCTAATGACTCTGGGAGCAATGCCGGAGAACCTAATAATAGTTCTGCCTATATTACCACCTTTGGAACACTTACTATAGAGGAAGCAACCTCTATAAGCGTAGAGCTAGCTAATAAGGCTTGTACATACCTGCTTATGGCTTTAGAACTTACCACGAAGTCTACTATAAAATCTTACACGGAGACTAACCCATTCGCCTATAATACGACCACAACTATAGCGTCACGATATACCTTGACGGTCTTTATAGGAATTATAATCGATATAGGTGCTTCGCGTAAGTCTATGGCTGGCTACGGCCAATTCTAAGCCCTATAGGCTGTAGATAAGTCTATAAGTCTTAATACGTTAACTAAGGGCCAAGTGACTGTCTAATTTGGGATTGGAGCCTCTATGTCTATTAAAACCATAGACGTCAATAGCCCTATAGGCAAGGTATAATTCCATATTATTAAAGCAGATACTCCTTTCCTACTTTACTTAGCAGATATGGATAGACTCTATATTAAATATAATAACCTAAAGGACGTCATTATCACTCGCACTAAAAAGGTGCTAGTAGTTAGACGATTTGGCCACCCGTTTCTTGTATAGAGCTTCTCTTTATAGTCTTATTTGGTTGAGTCTTTTAACGCGAACCCTTGCTACTTAACTGACGTAGAGCTATAACGTCTACACCGTCGATTTGGTCACCTATTAGTTAATAGACTGTAAAAGCTTCTTAACAAGACTGGCTATAGCTATGATACTAATAGATCTGCTATTAAAGAGCTAACTAGACTCTGCTACTACTGCTAGAAGTTTAGCAGATCTCTAAGTAGATTTCGCTTTACCTTACAAGACGACGTTACTTTTAACTACAATATTATTGTTAATATTATGTATATCAGCGGCTCCCCCCTACTACACGTAGTTAACAAAGCAACTTGATTTCAAGCTGGTAGATAGCTATAAGATATTAGCGCCAAGTATACTTAGGACGTTCTACGAATGTGCTAGATTAACAGCTATTTAGGACCACCAGACTTAATTACTATAGATACTAGGAAGAACTTCGTCAGTAAGGAGTTTAAGCACTACACTACTACTATAGGAGTAACTATAAAGTCAGTTCCAGTTGAATCACACAATTTCATTGGAATGGTAGAGCGCTACTACGGTCCGCTATGACGAGCCTACTAAATTATTACATCTGAAACCCCTAAAATTAGCAAGGAGATGGCCCTACAAATGGCTTTTAAAGCCATTAATAACACGGCTGGCCTAGAAGGCCTAGTCCCTACACTTCTAGTCTTTAGAGCCTACCCCCGAATGGTTAAATCGGACGCGCTATTACCCTTAGTTACATAGCAAGCCGCGGCTATTAAGAAAGCAATGGCGGAAATCTAGAAGCTATAAGCTAAACAACAGATCGCTGACGCTCTTAATATACAAAATAGACCATGAACTGACGCTATTTACGGCCTCCCACCTAGTTCGCCTGTCCTAGTCTAGAGAGAAGGCAATACTGGCCAAAGTGGTTATTAGGATGGGCCACATATGCTACTTACCGTCGACGGTAAGACCTGCACCGTAAAGCTATTAAATGGGCCTATAACCTTCCGCTTTATAGTTATAAAACCTTATCTACTGGACCTATAAGACTCTGTCGAACCATGAGAGTCTATTAAATTAGCTGAACCAGTACCTTTACCAGCTGAACCTTAACTATTACCTAAAGCTGAAGCTGAACCATAGCTACCGCCAAAGCAAGGCAGAGGTCGCCCCCGTAAATACCCATTGCTTACGGCCGTCGCAGACACGGTTGTTACGGACGCTATGATAGATACAGGTGCATTCACGGGTGATATTATAGAGAACAATGGCAATACCTAATTTAGCGCTTTATGATAAAAGGAGGTTATAGGCCTACTTAAGAAAGGCATCTTTAAGATTATTAAGCTATATAATATACCAAAGGGGGTCAGACTCTTTAATTTACGGTTTGTTGATAAGATTAAGAATAAGGGAACTAACAAAGCCTTTAAAAAATCACGACTTGTTATATAGGCCTATAACAATTTAGAGAAAGAGCTAGTCCTTACTTAGTTACTAATAATTTAACGAGTTAGCCAGCGGCTAATTCTCTATATCGCCACTATGCTACTGTAGATATGACTCTACCTCTAAGATATCTTATAAGCCTATGTCCAGTCTACTACGAACCTAAACCGCGAGTTCTATGTATGACCACTATATAAGCTAAACAAACAATTGGGAATTAATAAGGACTCCATTCTAAAGGTCATAAAGCCACTTTACGGAGTACCTAAAGCTGGAAATCACTGGTTTAAGACCTACTATTTATACCATGTTAATTAGCTGCGAATGGACCAGTCTATATACGACCCTTGCTTACTTTACAGCAATAAACCTTTTGGAATTGTTAGCTTACAGACTAATAATACGCTATTCCTTGCAGATAATACCTTTACAGAGGCTAAACAAAGCGAACTATATAAGGCTAAATTTATGGCTAAGGAGTAAGAGCAACTGACCACTAATACACTAGTTAAGTTTAATGGAGGACTTATTTAATTGGCACAAGACGAGAGTATTACACTAATATAAAAGCGCCAGTGTAAGAACCTTAGTATGGTTAATACTACGCCGGCAAATAGTACTAGCTCTAGAGGAATTATGCGCGGCCTACTTACGCCAAAGGACTAGTATATCGCTTAACGCGCTAGAGGAGCCTATATCGCCTTAGTCTGTTAACCAGAGGCTTTATTTAACTTATTCTTTACTGCCCAGGTAACTAATCCTAAAGAGGCAGACGTAAAGGAGTTAAATAAGCGCCTAAGTTGGCAGATTTAGAACTTATATAGAGGTCTTAAGTTTGTTAAATTAGAGGTTAAGACCCTACAGCTCTTAGTCTTTACGGACGCTTCCTTTACCAATAATAAGGACCTCTCTTTGTAAATTGGCTACGTTATCGTACTAGCTGACGCAACTAAGAAGGCCAATATCGTCCATTGGAGCTTAATTAAGTGTAAAAGAGTTACTAGAAGCGTTCTAGCTTCCAAACTCTACGGAATAGCTTATGGCTTTAACATCGCCGTCGCCATTAAGTCTACGGTAGACAAAGTCCTACAGATTAACCTCCCGCTTATGCTTTGCACCAATTTTAAGTCGCTATACAACTATCTCGTACGACTCGGAACCACATAAGAGAAGCGATTAATAATTGATGTAATATGCCTATGACAAGCCTATAAACGTCAACAGATTACAGAGGTCAAATAGATTAATAGTAAAGCTAACCCTGTGGACGCGATAACCAAGGGGAAGCCCTATATCGCCCTATAGCGACTTATTGACACGAACCAAGTTAATATACAGGCTGTAGGTTAGGTGGAGCGTAAGAAGTAATAGAAGGTGGTTTATGGGTTATAACGGTGCTAGGTACGCCACCTGCCATATTCTATGGACCCTGAGTTTAACTAGCCAATCAGGATTTTCTATGCCTAGCATGGAAAATTACTATTAGCTCGCTTACTACTAGCGCCTTGGCGGCCCTCGCGATATATTAACCTGCTACCCCTAACAATTCTTCTCCTTCTTTTCCTTAGCTTAGTGTCCCCATAATACAGCATTCTACAAGCTTTAGTTTAGAGGTATTGGTACAAGCCGTAACACTAGTTATGCAATTACGGACCTATAAGAGGAGTGTGGAAACTATTGCGTATTAATTAGATCTTTAGCTATTGCGTATTAATTAGATCTTTAGCTATTGCGTATATGCTACGAATAGTCTAGAAACAGACTTGGCTTTGGAGTGTAGATTAGCCTTCTTAGAGTTGCTCTAGTGTCGGAATGTTAGTTATGTGACGTGGTTACGGAACCACGAAGCGAGACTAGCTAATCTAACCTTGGAGCAAACCCCTATTTCTAGACAATAATTAAAACTACCAACTTTAACACTGCATACGTACCACTACAAGTGATATTCGTGCACGTTGATAAAGCGAGTATACCGACATCTACTTTTACTAAACTAATATATCTTTATATCTTTAGGTCTACTTTATATACTATACTTTTTAGATATATTAGAAGATCTAGGGGGGTAGTAGGAGTATCTAGTAATTTACTAGCGTACTACCTACAGCTAGGCAGCGGTATTTAGTCTCTAAGGGGCTAAAAGGGGTATATCCTTTAGTGTCCTCCTATTAGATCTTATATACTATTTAGAACTACTAAAAAACTCCTTAGCCTATAAGCTATTTTAATACTACTTATAGGCCCCTACTTATAGAGAGTATAAGTAATATTATTTATACCTATACTAGTAAATAGCTAGTACCTTAGTAAGTAGTAGCTATAGAAAAGTAGTATATAGTATACTAATTAAATAGGCTATCTATAAGTGTATTAAGGTATAGTATTTAATATATAGATACTTATTAGC
>Ga0307507_10004915_pt1 | contig 22854 bp, 5 predicted proteins | sample 7_EM_MG_FD_207223 | JGI IMG/M metagenome (GOLD analysis project Ga0307507, IMG submission 207223) | Populus trichocarpa ectomycorrhiza microbial communities from riparian zone in the Pacific Northwest, United States - 7_EM | ecosystem: Host-associated > Plants > Roots > Unclassified | place...
AACCAGCGATTAGTCTCTAAATAGAAGTGGTTAGAAGCATTTGTCCTTTAATATATAAAACTCATTCTACCTTTAACTTACCTTTAACTCACCTTCTACTTACTTGTGATACTGTTGATTAGATAATTATACGTTCCGGTTAGGCTGGCCTCTTACAGTTAGCCAATAACTAATTCTCTATATTGCTGCTATAAAGCTTTTATAGGTACGACTTTACCTCTAAGATATTTTATAGGCCTATATATAATTAACCACTATACTAAATTAAGAGTTTTATGTATAACCTCCGCACAAGCTAATTAAGCAACTTGGGATTAATAAGGCCTCTGTTTTAAAGGTTATAAAACCACTTTATAGAGTACTGGAAGCCAGTAACTACTGGTTTAAGATATATTACTTATATTATATCTAATAGTTGCATATGGACTAGTTTATATATAACCCCTGTCTCCTATAGAGCAATAAACCCTTTGGCATTATAGGCCTATAAACCGATAATACTCTATTCCTGGTAGATGAGACCTTTATAAATATAGAACAAAATAAGCTATATAAGGCCAAGTTTATAGCTAAGAAACGGGAATAACTTACCGTTAATACGCCTATTAAGTTTAATAGCGGAGTTATTTAGCTACTAACTAACGGGAGCATTACGCTTACTTAGGAATAATAATGTATAAACCTTAGTATAATTAGCACTAAACTTACTATAAGTATGGGATTAAGAGGAGCTATAAGAACCTTAACCCTAAAGGACTAGTACATCGCTTAACGTGCTAGAGGTGTATATATTGCTTTAGTTTGCCAGCTAGAAGCCTTATTTGATTTATCCTTTACCGCCTAAGTAATTAACCCCAATAAGGAAGACGCAAAACAGTTAAATAAGCGCCTAAACTGGTAAATTAAGAACACTAATAGAGGCCTTAAGTTTGTTAAGTTAGATATTAAAACCCTATAGCTACTAGTATTTACGGATATGTCATTTACTAATAATAAGGACCTCTTTTTGCAGATTGGCTATATTATCGTACTAGCTAATACTATAAAGAAGGCTAATATTGTCTATTGGAGCTTAGTTAAGTGTAAAAGAGTTACTTAGAGCGTACTAGCTTCTAAACTCTATGGTATAGCCCACGGCTTTAATATTGGCGTTGCAATTAAGTCTATAGTAGACAAGATCCTATAAATTAACCTTCTACTTGTGCTTTGTACTAACTCTAAGTCCTTATATAACTGTCTAGTACAACTTAGAACTACCTAAGAAAAATGCTTAATAATTAATGTAATATGCCTCTAGTAAGCCTATAAATGGAGATAGATTACAAAGGCAAAATGGATTAATAGAGAGGCTAACCCTACTAACGCTATAACGAAGGGAAAACCCTGTATAGCTCTTTAATAGCTTATTAATACGAACCAAATTAACCTATGAGTTATAGGATGAGTTAAACAAACAAACTTAGATTTAGCTTAGCGTTATATAACTAATTATAACGGTGCGGACCCTGAATTTAACTAGCTAATTAGGATTTTCCATCCCCAGAATAGAAAATCGCTATTGGCTCGCTTACCACTAGCGCCTTGGCGGCCCTCGCGATATATTAACCTACTACCTCTAACAGTTCTTTTTCTTCTTAGCTTAGCGTCTTCGCAATATAGCATCTACAAGCTTTGGTTTAGAGGCATTTATATAAGCCGTAATACTAGTTATGTAATTACGGACCTGCAAAAGGAGCATAGAAGCTATTGCGTATTAATTAAATCTCTAATTATTGCGTATATACTACGAATAGTTTAGAAATAGACTTGGCTTTAGAGTGTAGATTAGCCTTCTTTTTAGAGTTGCTCTAGTGTTGGAATATTAGTTATATAATGTGGTTACAAGACCATAAAGTAAGACTAGCTAATTTGACCTTAGAGCAAACCCCTATTTCTAGACATTAATAACTACCAACTTTAACACTGTACATGTATCGCAATACAGTGATATTCGTGCACTTTAATAAAGCGAGTATACCGACAGCTATAATTAAAATAGGTATTATTATCCTTACTAACTATAGGAGGAGTATTAGGTTAGTAGGCTAGAAAGTAAGGTAGATTATTATAGATAGACTATTTAAAGTGGTTTTATAAAGTAACTAGCTCTACAATAGGGCTGTAAACTAAAGTAGTTATAAATAAGGAGCGTAGCTAGGCGCTAGTAGTAAAAACGACGGCCTCTATAAAGTAATTAATCTACTTATAATTATCCTTTAGTAGCCCTAAAGCTATATAGGCGGCTTAAAAGGTTAGATAGACTATACTAGTAATAGTATAGAGGTTTTTAAAGGAGGTAGAGCCAGAAATAAAGGTTAGTAGTAGCTGTAAATAAAACCTCTTACCTATAATAGGACTATAGTAATATATACAGCCTATTACAAGGCCTTACTGGTATAGACACTACTCCTATTACTTTATATAAAAGATATACTATTTAGGGAAGTCTTAATATAGGCGGTTACAGGAATTATTATACTCTATATTATACTTAAAAAAAGCTGTTAGTATAGAGTAGAAGAGCTTAAGGCGCTATTAGATTTTCTCTATAGACTAATTTAGTTAAAAGTATATAGGCTACTTGCCTAGAAGGTGCACTATAAGCTAGGTTATAAGGGGGAACTCCTTATAAATAGGAAATTTAAATAGCCGCTAGATAGCCTTAGAGGGGCTAATATAATAGCCCTATAAATACTGGCTTACCTTATTATAGTCTATAAGTTATAAAATAGTACGGTTGCTTCCCTTATATATATACTTATAGATATACTTAATAGACTTTACGGAGGTGTAAACCTTAACATTTATATAGGTATAATACTTTACGGTTAAATATAGGTTATATAGAATAATCTAGTGGTTGTTTATTTTAAATATAGCTCTAAAAGGCCCTAGTAAGTAGACAGACTATATCTGCTAATTATTATAATAGTGGTATTCTAAATAGCTGTCCTTATATATAATAGTAGTAGGGTTAAAAGGCTTAGGGTACTACTTTAAGTAGGTTAGCAGAAGGCCTAGCCCAAATAAAACTATATAGGGAGCTTATAGATTCTAGGAGCTGCAAGGGCTATAAACTATTATTAATTTTATAATCTTAGTAAAATAACTAATAGGATTATTCTCTAGCTGTGGAAGCTCTATAGATATAAAATAGTTAATAACAGCTAGGTTTAGTAGCCTATTGCGATTATATAGATATAAAAAGAGCAGTAAGTATATATAGGGTAGGCCCTGTTTTTAGTACTTAATAGTTTAAACGTAGCTATAGTACTAGCCGAAGATCTACTTCCGTTTTAGGTTATATAAAAGGTGGATAACTTTTATATAGAAGACATATATAACCAAATTGGGCCTATCTATAGCGGTTTACTTAGGTAGTAGCTTATAGGTAATCTTATTCTACCTAGGGTTAGCAGTAAACATAATAAATATACTTAGACAGCTATATTTACGGACAATAGCTATTAAATTCTAATAGTACTGCCTAATAAAGTAATCTCCACTAAGGAAACTTAATAGAAGGACTATATAGCAGCCTAATAATATAGGGTCTAGATTATTATAGGTAAGAGCATCTATAACACTATTATATAGCTCTACGCGGAGGGTTGTTTAGTTAAAGCAGATCTATTACGGACGCTTTAAGTACAATGTTATAACTACTTAGAGAAGAGACGGCGGAAGCTAGTTAGTTAATATAGGCACGGTCCAAGATAGATCCGGTGGAACCATGTGATAAGGAATAGTAACCGAGGTTATATAGTGTTAAACGCGTTAACTACGTTAAATAAAAGGGACGTTACGTTTAATATAGATAACATATACCTTATGTATAAAAGAGGATTTCTTAGGAGTACGGTTGTGTATTTAAAGGACCTTAGTCCCTACTGTAGATAGTTCTCTCCTTGTAGTAAATCTCAGAATATAATTGGAGTTAATCTATTAGGCAACCACTCCACCAGTTATTATTATGTTGTTAATTTATTCTTACCTACATACCCAGCCTAATAATAGGACCTACTGTAGTTCTAGCTACAAGGTTCTGTTACACATTCACTATTAAGGTTACGGTATTAAATAAGATCGAATAACATGCCACCCAAAGCACTAGTTATAACGGCGTCAATGGCAGCCACAACCTCAGGGCTAGGCGATACTAGTATGGACAATAGGGATTCTTAAGTGGTTACATAAGGTTAGTTATAGGAAATGGTTAATTACTTACAAGATAATAATAGGATACTTAAAGAATGTATTAATAGAATTAGAGCAGTAAAAATCAAGCTACCTTTAATTAAATGATTCTTAGGAGAGAAGTTAAAGCTTAAGGGATTTCTTATATAGATGCACTTTAAGGTAGTACAGAAAGGAGCGAAGTTAGCAATCTTATTGGATCAAGTAGCCTATACAGGATTGTTCCTAACGGGGAGGGCACTTAAGTAGTTTAAGCTGTATCTTACGGAAATACAGGCTAATGGCATAACAACTACTAACCAAGACGTACGGTATATATTTGCCAGTTAGAACAGGTTTATGGAATAACTAATATAGATATTTAGAGACCCAGAGGCTATAACCACAGCAGAACGAAAGCTTTAGAACTTAGTACAACGCACTTTAGCAATTAAGTATACAACATAGTTTCAAACACTAGCTATATAGGTTAAGTGGAATAATAGGGCGCTTATAGCACAGTATAAACAGGGACTTAAGGCTAAAGTTTAGGACGTAATTATCCTAATAAAAGATGCGGATACTTTAAGGGAGTTAATAGATTAGTTAATAAAGATTAATAATAGGATTTATTAAAGGGAACAAGCTAAGAGAGGGCAAGACAGAGTTTTATAGTCGTATAAGGCGCAGAGTACGTAATGATAGACATAGAGTTAAAAACTATGGAATAGCGCAGAGCCAATAGACCTAAGCGGTACTAAAGAAACCTAAAGGTGGGAAAAGAAACTATAGAAACCTAGAGGTCGAGGATTAAGTAATTAAAGGACCTAGGAGTAGAGGCCAAACCAGGGATCTTAGCAGCAGAAAACGTTTAGGCGGACTCTATAGCAAGAAAGATAGTTTAAAAATAGGGCTTATATAAATTGCAGAAAACAAGGTCATTTCGCCAGAGACTATAAAGGTGGTTAGAGTAACTACGCAGTAAAGGGAACTAGGCTAGTAGACAGCACGTATATATAAAGGGACGATGGTATACTGTAAGGAATAAAAGAGTGTTTAATTAACAGTTTTGCGTATTGTTATAATAACGTATACTGAATTTATAAGGATGCTAAGTATGGCGCAAGCTATTAGCTATAGGAGCCAGTGTCATCTAAGTTTAAAAAAACCAACGAACTAGCTTATAGATTGGACATTAAAGACAATGAATTTAACAAAGGCGAAGTATTTACTGATAATAAGGCAATAAAGGCAGCTTACTAGAAGTATGCAAACCTTAGAGAAATTAAAACAGAAGTAGAGACTGAGACCATTATAGAACAGGGTTTAATAATAGGTATTATAACACCATTAGATATGATTTCCATCGCTTTATAAGATAATAGGAGTAACATTTAGAAGAAACTAAGCAAGTAGATAACTGCTAGTGCTAGCTTATTACTTAATAAAGGCAAAAGGCCATAGGCTTAAGATTCTTAAGCAGAGATAAGAGAAGCTTAAGATTTTTAAGATAAGATAAGATACACCTAAGGACCCATAATGGACAAAAACCGATAGGAAAGGGCAGCAACTTAGTTTAGTGATAAATGAATAAGTATAGGACGCAAGTTTAAGAACTACAAGTTTAGAGAATGAATAAAAATGTTAGCAATCCTAAGTAAACATAGTGTTTAGCCTAAAGATTAAATAGTTAATACTAGGATTAAAAAGCAAAACGACTATAAAGATCTAGCTGCAAGACATAGAAAATAAGAAACTATGGATAAGTTCAGGACAAGAATTATTGTATAGTAAGAGCAAAAGCTAAACAAGAGGTCAGCTATGCTAGGTTATATAAGGGACAGAGCACCTATATAAAGAATTACTAATAGGCTAAGTGCAGGGACACCTAGGGTAAAGTAGTTAGATAAACTAGAACAAGAAGAGGATTTAGATATTCCAACTAGGTTTAAAGAAAGATATACTAAAGGATATTATAATGTAGCGATAATAAGGTACTTTCTAATAGATAAACTATATACACTAAACCAGTTGTACGGAAAGTGGTATAGGCAACGACACAGTGATGAATAGGAAGACTTTTATATATAGCTAAATAAAAAGGTTGTCTAAGACCAACCTATTACGGAAAAACGTATAAGTTATATTAAAGGAGTATTAATTATAATGTTAAGGAACCTAGAAGAAGGATCTAGGGACTAGAAAAGTAAGCGATAAATCTTAATACCTGTAGCGGAAATACCAGTAGTTAGGTTAACTAGGTATAGGTTTAAACTTAAGAATAAAGACAAACTAAGAGTTAACCTAAAATATGTAGCGCATTATACACTATTATAGATAGCTTGTGTGGATGACACATATAACATATATAGAGCACTAAAAGATAAGAACCGGAAGTACCTAGTAAGGATATATTGGGCACCAGAGGAAAAGCAGTTCAGGAATGCTAAGTATATACATAGTTGGCATCTAGTAGAAGTATAAGGTTAAGGGGGCTTAATACTTTAACTAGGAAGATTCCTTATAGAAGAATACCTAGATGGATAATAGTGGTGGGAATGCCCAGAGAATACTTATCTATGGCATATAGAGGAAAAGAAATAAACTAAGTATTGGCCAAAGTTAAACCAAGTATAGGTAGGATCTAGCAGCCAATAATTAGGAAAAGGGGAGGCGTATAGGACCAGAGGGAACTAGTATTAGAACCTTAGACCCTTAAAGGAATTTAAGGACGACACCTAAATTTACAAGCTAAGTGGCAAGATTAGTAGTTTAAAGTATTAGTAGATAGTGGAGTAACTAAGAACCACATATCACCAAAAGTAGTGGAAAGGATGGGGTTATTATATAGATAGAAGAAACACCCATATCTATTTATAACAATTTTAGGAGATTAGATAGCCTATAGAGGAGGTATTATTAATCTTAAAACAGGACCTATTTAGATAACTATTAAAGGGAGACCAGTTAGAATGTCTTTTAATATCCTACTATTAGGACAGGACGAGGCGATACTAGGAATGCCTTAGTTACAGAAGTACAATCTAAAGATTAATTAGGTTATAGGTCAGGTCAATATTAAGGATATATAACGGCGTAAAGTACGACAGTAAACTAAGTTAGTATGGTACCAAGTCAGAGCGACATATAAGGAGACTAAGCGAGGCTTAAGTTATGTACCAAAGAGATACCACAAGTATGGTAAAAAGTTATAGTTACTAGAAAGTGAAAAGCTGTTAGAGTATATAGCTTGGGACCACAAGATAGAATTAGAAGAGGGAATAAGTCTAAAGATTTTTCTAATCTACAAGCTTACTAAAATAGAGTTAGTAGCGCTTAAGGAGTTTATTTAGGAGAACTTATGCAAGGGATATATTAGACTGTCATAGTTATTAGCAGGATATCCAGTACTGTTTATCCTAAAGAAAAACGGAAAACTTAGGATGTATATAGACTACAGATAGTTAAACAGCATCACTAAAAAGGATAGGTATCCTTTACCCTTAATTAGCGAGATCCAAGACAGAATAGGTAACGCAAAGATCTTTACAAAGATAGATCTAAAATAGGCGTACTATCAAATTAGGATTAAGGAAGGCGACAAATAGAAGGCAGCCTTTAGGTTAAAGGAAGGACTATATAAACCATTAGTTATACAATTTGGGCTTATAAATGCACTAGCAACGTTCCAGAAGCGAATTAATAGTGTGTTAGGAGAACACCTAGATGAATTTATTATAGTATACCTTAACGACATTATTATCTACTTAGAGAGTAAGGAGGAGCATAGAGAATATGTCAAATAGGTCTTAAAGAGACTACAAGAAGAATAGATGCTAGTAGTAATTAAGAAATGCAAGTTCTTCACCAGGAAGACCAATTTCGTTAGATTTATTATTGAACTAGGCCAGCTTAGTATAGATCTAAAAAGGATTAAGGCTATAGTGAATTAGCAAGAACCAGAGAACGTTATGTAGTTGAGATCGTTCCTAGGGTTTTGTAATTATTATAGGAAGTTCATAGCGTAATAGTTAAAGGACATTAAGCTATTTACGCGGTTAACAAAGAAAGAAGAACTATGGGTATAGGGAAAGAAGCAACAAGAACTATTTAAGAGAGTTAAAGAGTTATTTACCTAGGAGCCAGTTCTTAAGATCTATTAACCAGGTCTAGAGACGGTTATAGAAATAGATACATTAGACTTTACACTAAGGGCATGCTTTATGCAGAAATATTAAGATAGATAGCACCCAGTGGCGTACTATAGTTAAAAGATAACACTACCAGAGTTAAACTATAATATCTACAATAAGAAGTTATTAGGTATAGTTACAGCACTTAAGGAATAGAGAGCATTCTTATAAGGTATAGAGAAACTATTTATGGTTAAGATGGACCATAAGAACCTTATAGGATTCCTAACAACAAAGGAACTTAATTAAAGACAGGTTAGATGGGCGGAAATACTTACAGAATACTATTTTGAAATTCAGTATACCAAAGGTATAGACAATGCACAAGCAGACGCTCTAAGCAGAAAGGCTAAACTATAAAGTAATAAAAAGCTATTGGGAGCTTTATTGCGAAAGGATTAAGATGGATTAATTAGGTATAATTATCCAAAGATTATAGTGACTAAGGAAAGTCAGATCTATAAATTACCAGAGAGTGATTAGATATAGAAGATCTAAAAAGCGTAGGTAGAGGATCCAGACTTAAAGCAATACGAAAATAGAGAAGCAATATATATGCCTAAGTCTATTATAAAAGAATTTATTAAAGAATTCCATAAGGGAATAATATAAGGACATAATAGAGCTATAGGCTTAGTGTTAAGACTTTAAAAGGAGTACATTATTTAAGGAATCTAGGGACTAGCAAGATAAGTTATAAAAAAATGTCTAGATTGCCAAAGGAACAAACTAACGAGGTATAAGCCGTATAAAGGGCTATAACCTATTAAGACACCAGGAAGACCATAGGAGGTTATATTATAGGACTTTATTATTAAGTTACCAAAGTTAAGAAATCCTATTATAGGACAAGATTATGACGCGATCTTAGTAATAGTGGATAAGCTAACAAAGTGGGGATACTTTATAGCATGCACTAAAGAGATATTAGTAGAAGATGTCGCTAGAATCTATATAAAAAAAGTATTTGTAAGATATAAAGCACCAGACAAGATTATATCAGACAGAGATCCAAGATTTATAGTAGTATTTTAGGAAGTATTTCTGGCAGAATAAGGAGTTTGCGCAGTAACATCTACAGTATATTATCCGCAGACGGACGGACAAACGGAAAGACTAAACTAGACACTAGAGTAGTATTTAAGGCATTATATTAATCACGCATAGAATAATTAGGTATTGTTATTACCAGTTATATAGTTTATATACAATGCAACACTATAAGAAGAAATGGGGATATTACCATTTAAGGCAAATTATAGATATAAGCCAAGAACATCATTATCGCTATATTAAGTAAAAAAGACAAGTAGCACAGCTAAGTAAAGAATGGAGATGTTAATAAATCTTTATGCAGACCTTAAAGAAATAGCTAAACTAGTATAAAAACGAATAAAAAGGTATTATAATACTAAGAGATCTAAGGGACTAGATCTTAAGGAGGGAGATAAAGTGTGGCTACTATACAAAAATTTCAAGAGTTAACAACTAAGTAAGAAGTTGGACTATATTAGACTAGGACCTTTTAAAATCAAGTAAAGGATTTCATTGGTTACGTATAAGTTAAACCTACTAACTAAAATAAAGATCTACCCTGTATAATATATTGCAATGCTAGAGCCAGCACACGGGAATGTTAAGCTACCAGTCTATAAGGTAGATATGTATAGAGGACAAGAGAAAGACAAATAGCAAGTTTTAAAGATTATTAGTTACAAGGACGTAGATAATAAAACGTAGTATAAAGTAAAGTAGATAGGCTATAGTAAGACTACCTAGAAACTACTAAACAACCTAAGGAACGCTATAGGAAAGGTATAGGAGTATTAGAAGAGAGTAGGTTAGGCAATATTAACAAGGAAGAATTGCTGAAAAATAAGTCACCTAAGGGGGACCTAAGAGGAGCAATTACCGAGCTACTTAGAGTTGTTTCCCTTATAGGAGGAGAGCCAGTTCTTTTATTACCAAGTTCCTATAAACCTTATTAAACTAGTTTCTACTTCTTAGAACAAACCTTCTTACAAACACATTTAAGACGTTAAAGATAAGTATAAGCTAAACGTTAAGCTTTAAGAACGCGTGCGGACTCTTCTAAGGTATATTAAACCTCAAGTAGCGCAGAGGCCAGCTCACCGTTAAGCTTCGCAGTGGTAGATTAAACACGAGACCCTATAATAAGTTACTTAGGGAACTAGAAGACTGTTAAAAGTTATAAAACGCGTATATTTAGCATTAGAGATAGAGCGAACATCACAGGACAATTAAACGTTTGCTTTGGTACACTTAGAGCAAGAGGAGGGTTATTAAGACAAAGGACTTGCTAGCGCAACGCACACTAACCCCTCTTTAGCGTAATAAGAGTAAGGGATCGCCATTACCTCGCTTAGCGACAGTATAGAGGAAACTGTATAAAGGCAACGCTCAACCTAGGAAAGAGAAGAAGAAGCTTTAGGTATAATAAGTACAGATATTAACCAGAATGATTAAACAGACATTACACCTCTAGTGGACGACTTGGAGATGTTAGGAATCTTCAAGGACGAAGATAAAGAGGAGGGAGATAGTGTTACGGACGCTTTAAGTACAATATTACGACTACTTAGAGAAGAGACGGCGGAAGCTAGTTAGTTAATATAGGTATAGTCTAGGATAGATCTGGTGGAACTATATAACGAGAAATAGTAACTAAGGTCACGTGGTATTAAACGCGTTAACTATATTAAATAAGAGGGACGTTATGTTTAACACAGATAACACATACCTCACGTATAAGAGAGGATTTCTTAGGAGTACGGTTGTGTATTTAAAGGACCTCAGTCCCTACTATAGATAGTTCTCTCCTTATAGTGAATCTTAGAATATAATTGGAGTTAATCTGTTGGGCAACTACTCCACCAGTTATTATTACGTTGTTGATTTGTTCTTACCTATATACCCAGCCTAATAATAGGACCTACTGTAGTTCCAGCTATAAGGTTCCGTTACAAGATCTAGCTAAGCTTATTCTAATTATATAGCGCCTATATATCTATAATATACTACTAAAATAGCTAGTAGTAGGTAAAAGGGACTAACTTAGAGTTGTTATAGATATGTAGGTAAAACCAAAAGCACGCCCACTATATTAAATAGTTTTGCTAGCGGGCCTAATTAGAGTCGCGTAGCTAAAGACCCTAGTACTAGCTAGTATTACTATAGGGGAAGAGCAGTATATAGTGGAACGGCATATATATGGTATGCGTTAAGTTAATATAGTAGTAACGCGGCTGCTTATTAAGTATACAACGCTCCGCAAGCATAATATCGCGGAAGCTGGCATTACTATACTTATTTAGTATAATAACGGCCACCTTGTTACTTATTAGGAGGTTCTTATAGCGCTAATTAGTATTAGCCTCTAAGATAAGCTACATCTATAGGTTTAAAATAATCTATAATAGGGCTATTATGGGCTAAGCCTAAAGCCGTTCCCTTGCGGTTTAATAAAGGGCAATAAAAGGGTTCTATACCTTAGATAGCATAGCAGTAAGGCACTATAGAATGGTTGCATTTAGCTAGGTATTAGGACGGGCCTATAGCCGGACATCTGTGGCATAACTGGGGTCGTAAAAGTATAGCCGGGCATACTGTAGAGTAACATCAGCAGGAGGCTCTAGCGGGCCCTATAGATAGTAAAGCTTACTATATATCTGGAAGCAATTTAGGCCGCCCTAGGCTACACCACGGTTAGTAACGGTATAGTTTACGGATATAAAAGCCAATGCTGCATTATATGCGTGGAGCCGCTCCCTAAACTGCCTAGCAGAAGTACTATGGGACTCTAAAAGGTCGCGTAGATATTCTGGCAGAGGCTGGAATAGAGGGAGGTTTATATCGCCGTGCTTATAGCAGGCTTTAAACCGTGCATTACTGGGCTTTAATGTACTAACACGTTCATTAATCCAATGTAGGGCCGCGCAGAAGTTACAGGCGATGTTCATAGGACCGAGATCTAGCTGCTCCGTAAGGCGGACGGTAGTAGGACCACGATCTAGACGATCTAGCTGCTCCGCGATAGGGCGGACCGTAGCAGGTCGCGGCGGTAGGTAGGGAGAGCTTTAAGTAGAGCTTTATGTAGAGCTTTGTATAGAGCTTCGTGTAGAGCTTTATAGAGCTTTGTGCGAGCTTTTACGGAGTATCGTGCAGAGTTTTCACGGAGCTTCGTGCAGAGCTCCGTGTAGAGCTCCGTGCATCCCTCATAAAGTTTTCTCCGTAGAGCTCTAAAGCTTTATATCAGTATAATACTACTTAACCTTTAGATATTTAAATAAAAGCAATACCATTTTAAAGCGCTTCGTAGAAAAGTGCCTTAGACGAGACTCCGGTGATGTAGCACGAATGTGGTTAGTTAGCTTGCGGACCGACTGAAAATCCGCACCAACGGAATTAGGTGGGTAGCTTCAAACACCACGCGGATAGCTCTACCGCATATACAATGGAGAACGCGCAGACCCAGCCCCAGCCGGGCGACCTAAGTTGGAGACTAAGTAGTCATCCTATTACTCTCCTCACTTTTCTCTTTTTCAGGATATGTGCGTGTCTCCACATGGTCCCCAGGCTCCAAAGTTGGACTGCTGGCTAATATACTTTTACAGCAAGCCTCCTCGTCTATCTCTTCGGCCTCAAACTCTTCACCAAGAACTAGTACGTCTTACTTCCCAAACCAGTGCGCAGAACCATCCAGTTCCCGCCCTCCGCCCACTCTGCTCACTTATCCTCCCACCTCATCCCCCCTCGCAACCCACCAAACTAACCCGCAATCCCTCCAGCGTCCTTATCTTCATAATTACCATGCTGCTCCTGGCCACCGACTTCTACTACCTGAAAAACATCGCCGGGCGCCGGCTCGTCGGGTTGCGCTGGTGGAACGAAGTGGACACGGCGACGGGCGACTCGCGCTGGGTCTTCGAGTCTGCAGACCCGGAAACCCGCACCATCAACGCCACCGACAAGCGCTTCTTCTGGCTCGCGCTGTACGCACAGCCGGTCCTATGGGTCATCCTCGCTATTGTGGCGCTAGCCAGTTTCGAACCCATCTGGTTGACCCTGGTTGGTGAGTTACACCCCCTACCCTGGCTTTCCGACTTGGGTAGAATGCAGTGCGACGGTTGGATGGTATGGGAAGTCATTGGATTCTGGGTGTTGGAGATAAGAGATCGGCTGCTGGAATGATATGCTGGAGGTGTATACAATGCTAATCACGACCGCAGTCATTGCGCTCATCCTCACAGTCACAAACACGCTCGCCTTCTCGCGCTGTGACAAGTTCAGCCAAGCCAGCAACTTCGCCTCCAGCGCTGTCTATTCATCTGGTCTGGCGCGAAATCTTGCGGGTGGTATGGTGAGCAGCTGGTTCCGTCGTTGAGGAAGTAATGAACTAGGATAAGCTGTATGCCCTATTTGTGTCGAGTATTTCTAAAGGGGTTATCTTACTCCGGCGAGGCGTTTGGGTTAGGTTGGATTTGTATGAGTAGCGAGGCATGTATCAGGTCGTTCGTATGAAATATGCCAGTGCGGTCAGTTTGGCTAAATGCCCATGTGAACCAAATATGCAGAATCAGTGACCTCTGCTATAAGACGTTTTTGCTTGCAAATGGAATCTAATTAGTACGGCCAAACTAAATTCGGCTCCCAACTGTCTGTAAGGTCTGCGATTATTGCGTTCCCTACAATGGCGAAGACCTTGAGTCGGCAATGCGCTCAGTGACGGATTTTTAAGGGGCCGTTCGGTTGCAACTTCATATCCAATATGGAGGCCCCATATTTAACCGATATGGAGCTCAAATCTGAATATGAGGCTGTCGTTCGGTAAATCTGACGACTTTTAAATATGGAGCTCCTCCATATCGGTAAGCGCGTCAAATTTGCAAGCTAAACTATATACGGTAGTTGAAATGAGGTTCTTGGCACCGTTTCAATATGCTGCCCTCGAGCCTCCGTTCTATATTCCATATTAATCTGAGCTCTCATATACGCGCTAAAGTAGCGGCTTCTTGTGATATGGCGACTCTACACACCCCAACCGCGATACTGCTGTCGCATTTGCAAGCCTTATATAATAATAATAATATCTTAACCTTCGTAATCGCAATAAGCTTATTTTTGGGGCGTCGCGGGCGTCGCGGGCGTTACTGTAACTCTACTACGGCTCGCACGGGAGGTGGGCAAAGATGTAGGAAACGTCAATCGCAGAGAGGGTGTTGGCCGAGGAGGAGGCTCCATTGCTACACCAAAGTAGAGAGTCGCGATAGAGGCCTGGTGGCAGAGAGGTGCTCATTCGAATCGCTCACCAACGTCAATCACGGATTGTGCGAAGCCAAATCTGGAGCCTCATATGGAGGCTACCGAACGATCGACTCAATTACAGATTCAAATGGGCCGCGGTAGTAGCCGCCACTAATTACAAAACGGACGACACTAAAAGGCGCACGGATTGAACAAATATGATATGGAGCTGATTTGCAACCGAACGTACCCTTAGCCAATACTTAGTTTGTTTCTTTTCCTCTATATACTATAGATAAGTGTTTTCTGGGCACTCCCACTACTATTGTCCATCTAGGCATTCTTCCGTAAGGAATCTTCTTAGTTAAAGTATTAAGTCCCCTTAACCTTGTACTTCTACTAGATGCTATCCCTATATATACTTAGTGTTCTTAAACCGCCTTTCCTTGGGTGCCTAATATATCTTTATTAGGTACTTCCGGTTCTTATCTTTTAGTGCTCTATATATATTACAGGTATCATCCACACAAGCTATCCATAATAGTGTATAATGCGCTAGGTAACTTAGGTTAACTCTAGATTTGTCTTTATCTTTAAGTTTAAACCTATACCTAGTCGACCTGACCACTAGTATCTCTATTACGGGTACTAAGATTTGTTGCTCACTTCTCTAGTCCCTGGATCCTTCTTCTAGGTTCCTTAACATCATAATTAATGCCCCTTTAACGTGACTTATGCGTTTTTCCGTAATGGGTTAGTCTTGGACTACTTTTTTATCTAGCTATATATAAAAGTCTTCCTATTTGTTATTGTGTTATTGCCTATACCACTTTCCGTATAACTGGTTTAGTATATATGGTCTATCTATTAGAAAGTACCTTGTTATTACTATATTATAACATCCTTTGGTATGCCTTTTTTTAAACCTAGTTAGAATCTCTAGATCCTCTTCTTATTCTAATTTATCTAACCATTTTGCCCTAGGTATCCCTGCACTTGGCCTATTAGTAACTCTTTATATAGGTGCTCTGTCCCTTATATAACCTGGTATAGCTAACCTCTTATCTAGCTTTTGCTCTTGCTATGTAATAATTCTTATTCTGAACTTATCTATAGTTTCTTATTTTCTGCATCTTGCAGCTAGATCTTTGTAGTCTTCTTACTTTTTAATCCTAGTATTAACTATTTAATCTTTAGGCTAAACACTATATTTACCTAGGATTACTAACGTTCTTATTTATTCCCTAAACTTATAGTTCTTGAACTTGCGTCCTATACTTATTTGTTTGTCTGTAAACTAAGTTACTACCCTTTCCCATTAGTTTTCGTCTGTTGTGGGTCCTTAGGTGTGTCTTATCTCGTCTTAAGAATCTTAAGCTTCTTATATCTCTTCTTAAGAATCTTAAGCCTGTGGCCTTTTGCCTTTATTGAGTAATAAGCTAGCACTAGTAGTTGTCTACTTACTTAGTTTCTTCTAAACGTTGCTTCTATTATCTTGTAAAGCGATGGAAATTATATTTAATAGTGTTATAGCATCTGTTACTAAACCTTGTTTTATAATGGTTTTAGTTTCTACTTCTATTTTAACTTCTCTAAGGTCTATACGCTCCTAGTAAGCTGCCTTCATTGCCTTACTATTGGTAAATGCTTTGCCTATATTAAACTTATTATCTTTAATGTCTAATTTATAAGCTGGTTCGTTGGTTCCTCTAAATTTAAATAACAATGGCTCCTATAGCTAATAGCTTGCGCCGTACTTGGCGTCCTTATAAATTTGGTATGCGTTATTATAACAAAACGCGAAACTGTTAATTAAATATTCTTTTATTCCTTGTAGTGCACTGTTGTCCCTCTATATATATGTGCCATCTGCTAGCCTGGTTCCCTTTACTGCGTAATTACTCTAACCACCTCTATAGTCTCTGGCGAAATGACCTTGTTTTCCGCAATTTATATAAGCCCTATCTTTAAACCATTTTTCTTGCTATAGAGTCCGCCTAAATATCTTCTGCTGTTAAGATCCCTAGTTTAGCCTCTACTCCTAGGTTCTTTAATTACTAGATCCTTAACCTCTAGGTTTCTATAGTTTCTTTTCCTACCTTTAGGTTTCTTTAGTACCGCTTAGGTCCATTAGCTCTGCGCTATTCTATAGTTTTTAACTCTATGTCTATTATTGCGTACTCTGCGCCTTATATAACTATAGAACTCTATCCTAACCCTTCTTAGCCTATTCTCTTTAATAGATTCTATTATCGATCTTTATTAACTGGTCTATTAACTCCCTTAGAGTATCCGCATCTTCTATTAGGATAATTACGTCCTAGACTTTAGCCTTAAGTCCTTACTTATACTGTGCTATAAGCGCCCTGTTATTCCACTTAACCTATATAGCTAGTGTTTAAAACTGCGTTGTATACTTAATTGCTAAAGTGCGTTATACTAAGTTCTAAAGTTTCCGTTCCGCTATTGTGGTTGCTTTGGGGTCTCTAAATATTTGTGTTAACTATTCTGCAAATCCATTCTAACTTATAAACACATACCGTATGTCTAGGTTAGTAGTTGTTACACCGTTTACTTATATCTCTATAAGGTAAGGCTTAAACCACTCTAGAGCTTTCCTATTAAAAATAGTCCTGCGTATGCTACCTAGTCTATAGGTATTACTAACTTCGCTCCTTCCTGCATAACCTTAAAATGCATCTGCGTAAGAAATCCTTTAAGCTTTAACTTCTCTCCTAAGAATCGTTTGATTAAAGGTAACTTAACCTTTACTACTCTAATTCTATTAATGCGTTCTTTAAGTAGCCTGCTATTATCCTGTAAGCAATTAACTATTTCCTATAACTAACCTCGCGTAACTACTTAAGAATCCGTATCTGCTATACTAGTATCTCCTAACCCTAAGGTTGTGGCTGCCGTTGACGTTGTTATAACTAGTGCTTTAGGTGGCATGTTATTTAATCTTGTTTAATACCATAACCTTAGTAGTGAATGTGTAACGGAACCTTGTAGTAGAAACTACGGTAGGTCCTATTATTAGGCTGGGTATATAGGTAAAAACAAATCAACAACGTAATAATAACTAGTGGAGTAGTTGCCTAATAGATTAACTCTAATTATATTCTAAGATTTACTATAAAGAGAGAACTATCTAGGTAGGGACTATAGTCCTTTAAATATACAACTATACTCCTAAGAAATCCCTTTGCTCTGTTAATCCATTAATCCGTTAATTTGTTAATCTGTTTATAGATCCCACGTTCCCCTAATCCTATAGATTATAGACCAACTACATAACCTCAGTTACTATTCCTCGTTATATAGTTCCACTGGCTCCATCCTGGACCGTGCCTATATTAACCAACTAGCTTCCTCCGACTCTTCTCCAAGTAGTCGTAATATCGTACTTAAGCTGTCCGTAACAATTCGCTCAGTAGTTCTTCTAGGATGGTAGGGTTAACTTTCTTTAGTAGTAAAACAACGCGGTCTCAGTGTTGTAGACATTTATTATTAGCATTAGTAGGTGCAACGCCTAAAAGGCGGCTAAGAGCGTCTAGGATTATGGCTTTAGTGCTAGGCCTATAGGTAATAATAAAGTTAAATTAAGAAAGGAACTTAGCCTAGCGGACTTAGCGCTAGTTTAGTTATTTCGTTATTATAAAGGTCTGGAGGTTCTTATAGTCCGTAATAATTTCAAACGGCTGCTTAGTTCCTTATAGTTTGGGACACTATTCTTTTAGTGCCTTAACAATTACTAGGAGCTCCTTATTATATATTTTATAGTTATATTTAGGGGCTAAGTGCTTAGCAGAGAAAAATACGACTGGCTTAAGCTTATTACTTTTGTTGGCTTAATAGAGCACTCCACCTAAAGCCTAGTTTAAGGCGTCTATCTCTACCATAGTCTTCTTTATGTAGTCGTAATACGCTAGGACCGGTGCTTTAGTAAACGCTGTTTTTAGGGTCTGGAATGCCTGTGCTTAATTAGGGCCCCATAACCAGCTAATACTCTTTTTCAGTAGCCTAGTCATGGGTTTAACTACCTTAGAATAGCCTTAAATAAATTATTAGTAGAAGTTCGCAAAGCTAAGAAATTACTATAGTTCCTTAACTAACGTTGGGTCCTTCTATTCCTATAAGGCCTACACCTTCTTAGGGTCCATGGTTATGCCGTTAGTCAAAATAATTAAGCTAAGGTATTTTGTTTTGGTAGTATAAAACTCAGACTTATTAATATTAATCTGGAGTCTAGCATTACTAAGTCTCTAGATAATTTTATTTACGTATTTTATGTGCTCGGCGCGTGTTTTTAAGAAGATAAGGACATTATTAAAATACGCAGTGCAGTAGTCATTAAGGGCGTTGTATAAAACATAGTTAATATAGTTTTGGAATATAGCAGGCGCGTTATAGAGACTAAACAGTATAACTAGCATCTTATAGAGTCCAAACTGGGTAATAAATACTATAAGCTACTTATAGCCTTCCGCAATCTGGATCCGGTTAAACGCAGTAATTACGTCAAGCTTAGTAAAGTACTTAGCACTATAAAGTGCGTTAAGTGTCTCGCGGACTAGTGGCAGTAGGTATCGGTTCTTAATAGTAACTATATTTAGGCCTTAGTAATTATAGTAGATTTATACACCACCGCCAGGTTTCGCTGCAAGGAGAAGTAGTATAGCGGCTAGTAAGGTTAATTTGCGGATAAAACCCTTATCTAGTATCTCGTCAATCCACTTCTTTATACAGCTGAGTTCAGCGGGTAAGAGTGGTCTGTTTTTATAGTATAGGGCCTGCTTTCTTAGTATAATCTTAATTTTGTGGTCCTATGGTTAGTAAGGGGGCAGCTTATCTGCGTTTTTAGAGAGGAAGTGTTTAATATATTTATAAAACTCTTTTAGTAAGCGTTATAAAATATCCTTATAGGTTAATCCTAGTTTACCTTTTAGGAATTTCTTAATATTAGTATTAACTATCTTCCAGCGTAGAAACTTAGACTTAGCTTTTAGGTTTATCTTAAGGAAGTTATAGAAATAAGGGGGTAGCGCTTTACGGGCTTCCTCCATCATATAGTTGCCTTCTATTAGCCGGCGGAAAGACCTTTCTAACAGGTTTGGTACTTCTATTAGGCCTATAGGTAGCTCCTTAAGCAGCTATTAGTATTCTTTTTATTTAACTAGTTCTACTAGCTCCGCCATATAGATCCTTATTACCTTTACGCCTTTTTATTTACAGAACTGGGTAAAATTAACAGCATAAGTACATTTAATGTTGTCTAGGTTAGGGCATATCTAGTTCTCCAGTGTTACGGCTAGGCTAGCACGGCTTAGTTGGCCTAGGGGGGCGGAAATAAGGCGGCGGCCTTGCACAGTACGCGCGGGAGACGGGTATAAGGTTAGGCGTTATAAGGGGGAGGTCTTAATTGCTCTAGTTTTAGTCTTAGCTATAACGCCCTTAGCTATTATACATGCGGTCACATATGCGTATAGTAAATAACTTAAAGTTAGGTGTCTTATTAGCTAACCTAGGTTAAGCAGGTATATATAGGGGACTTATAGTTCTGGCAGTGTTTGTTTTTTTAGAAATAGGGCGGTAGTCTAGTCTTTTAGAATCTCTATTTTATTTACTGTGTATATTAGCTTACTAGTGTTAGGTACCTCTTTTACTGTTAGTTGATAATATCTAAGCGTTGGCCATATAATGCGTCCGCGTGGTACTACTTAGTTACAGTCAGGAATATACTATAGGAGACAGTTATAGGCACAGTAATTGGAGTTGAAATTAAGCTCTAAAGTAGGGAAGTCTGGTTTTAAGTTATACTTTTTAAGCTAGGGCATTCTAAGAATTACTAGTATTAAGGGTAATAACTTCATAATATAGAAGAGTATAGATTCTATATAGTGGCCAATTATTATTCTTGCTATAAAGTAGTGGGTAATAAAGCTAGATGGGAGTCTATTAGCAAGGCAGAGTGGTTTTAGGACTAGGAGTCTTTTTGTTATAATATTATGCTTTTTTATAAATAAGTCTTCGTCTGTAAACGCTAGTGCTGTACTACCACTGTCAATAAGGCTTACTGTTTCAATAAAAACTTGTAGGAGTAGGTTGCGTAGTAAGGAGAGGTAGATCTAAATAAAAATAGCATTTCTATTATTATTTGCTATTTTAAGGTTAAATAGTAGCTAACTTAGAATAAGATCTAACTAATCTAGTAGCATAGATCTAATCCTTTTGTCCTCCTCCCTATATAGTTCTAACCCTTAGAGGCGACTTAGTCCAAGGGTTAGTTTTTTAATAACTAGATTATAGGGCTTAGCTAGTGGCTATGGTCTTAGCTGGTATATCCTAACATATTGGTCTCCAACGGTGTATATATACTAAGGGGTACTTCGCCAAGGATATGGCCGGTCTTACGGTTAGTAGCGGCATGGAGCACTTATCCGTAGTTTATATACGGGACCATCGGCTGGGGCTATATTGGGGAAGGGAATTATAAGGGCGGGTCTTTATATCCGAACCCACGTCCCTGTCTGTGGTTGTTGTTTCGGTTACTAATCCCTCTACTAAAGAATCCGCCGCGGCTAGAAAGGGGTTGGCGCGGTAGCATTAGAAGGGGATTTAGGTTTGTTTTAGGGTTATAAGCATCTTTCTAGTGGCCAGGTTAACCATATACTAGGTAGAGTCTATTATCCATATAATATCTTCGGACGTTGTTGGGGAGGTTACTACTACCGCCGCTAAATTTAACGGCGTTAAGGTCTATTAGGTCATTCTATAGTGCTAGTGCTGAGGCATTGTTGTTAGGTAGTATAGGTTAATAGCTACTAGCAGTACTTAGCTTAGCGGTATTTAGCTTAGTGTGGTAGGCGTAGTTCTGTAGGTTATAAGCAAATATGTCTATTTACTTACTCCAGCCCTTATAGTCAGCATTGTCAATTTTGCAGCTAAGGGTAAGGGCTAAGTCCTTTATCTTAGACGAAATATTCTTCCTAAGCAAATCTACCTTTTATTCCTTAGTCTTGTTTGCTTTTATTATTAACTTATTAAGCTCTGCTTTCTAGAACTAGTAATTACGCTTGTCTTAGCTTAAGGTATCTAATTTATTCTTAGCCGCTTGGGTTATATCTATAGTCTTATAATGCTTCTTTATATACGCAAACATAGACTCTTGGTTAGAGAAGGCCTATTTACTTAGGTTGTTTAGGTGTATATATAGCATATCAAGGCCATGCTTAACATAGTTATAAGCCTTATCTATTAGCATGTTTGACATATAGAGGACTTTGTCTATTAGGGTCTTAAAGCACTTTACATCTTTACAGAAAACGCCTTGGATCTTTGTTTTCTATATTTTAAATTTTTCTTGCTTTTTAGTTGGCGATCCCTTGCCATTAAATAGGGTAGGGTCTTTTGCTTTACGCTTTTTTCTATAGGGCTTAACTAGGGGAGGAGAGCCAGTAGCGGTGTTTTTATTGGTAATAGTTTAGGTAAGTATAGTGATCTAAGAGCTTAGGCTTTATATAGTCTTAGTATATACCAAAGCTTGCTATTTGTATTGCTTTACACGTAGTTTAAGTGTCTTAAGGGAGTTAATTCTGTGTTGAGCTTCTTTAAGTTAGGACTTTATAGTCCGGCCTTTATTGTAGACTGTTTGGAGACCGCTCTCGACGCTAGTTAAAAGGGTTATATATATAGAGAGGTGCTGAAATGTTCCTGCCATATTAAGGTCTTTGGGGTACTCTGGACCACTCCTAATTGCCCAGGCAATGTTAGTGTAGGAGGTATTGAAGAGGCGGGCGAGCGCTTCGTGTATATTCGCCGACGGGGTATTCTGGTTACCCATTTCAGGGGATCTAGGCAGGATAATTGAAATCTATAAGGCTGGCTGTAATGCTGAGATTATTTAGGATAATACTAAGATTGTTTAGGACTGTACTGAGATTGTCTAGGACTGTACTAAGATTGTCTGGGACTGTAGTACGGTGTTGTCGGTCGCGCTAGGTCGCGATTATACTGAGAAAATAGGGATAGTGGACTAGGGAGAATAAAGATCGCGATGGGGCGTAAGAGGAGATACCATAAACTGTCACAGTGCTATAATGCTAATAGGCTGAATAACTACATTGTGGTATAAAGAGGAGAAGGAGGTAAAAGGGGGTATTGTATATAAATAGTAGGGGCA
>Ga0307507_10004916_pt1 | contig 22848 bp, 13 predicted proteins | sample 7_EM_MG_FD_207223 | JGI IMG/M metagenome (GOLD analysis project Ga0307507, IMG submission 207223) | Populus trichocarpa ectomycorrhiza microbial communities from riparian zone in the Pacific Northwest, United States - 7_EM | ecosystem: Host-associated > Plants > Roots > Unclassified | place...
TTTGACTGATTATGACCGACCGACCGACAGACAGACAGACAGACTGACTGACTGACAGCATTCTGACTTCCTATCTAAGAGACACCGTACCCTTCCACACTATATCTTATTCTCTTTAGGTTAGGGCATTAGCCTTAGAGTTTTACTTGCTAGAGTAATATATAATTATAAAGAAGAATTAGGAGAGTATCTTGGCCTACTAGGCCTATTGTCTAGTAAGCTACTTTATAGTTATAAAATACTCTAGGGCTTTATAATCTATATATATCTTAATCCAGGAGTTTATACCTTTAAGCTTTACGCGCTATTAGGATAGTAATTAAATAATAGCTAGTATCTCTTTATTATATATTTCGTAGTTATACTTAGCTAGGTCTATTATTTTTAAGAAGAAGGTAATAGGGTACTATTCACCGTCTAAATATAACTATAATAGAATTCCTGCTATAACTTCGTTAGAGGTATCCGTTTCTAGTATTAATTTAAGGTTTAGGTTATAGTAATAAAGAATTAGAGAAGAGATAAGCTGCTCTTTTAACTCTTTAAAGGCTCCTATATAGTCACTATTAAAGATAAAAGGCATGTCTTTCTGGGTAAGTTATATAAGAGGCTTGGCTATAACTCTATAGTTATAGATAAACTAGTAGTAGAAGTTATAAAAACTAAGAAAGGATTGGATCCCCTTTATAGTATAAAGGGGTTTCTAGTTATAGATTACTTTAACCTTTTTAGAATTAACCTTAATTTCTTTTATAATAATAATAAACCTAAGGTACTTTATACGTTTTACTCTAAATTTATATTTCTTAATATTAACTTATAAGCCCGTATTTTGTAGTCTCTTTAGGACCTTTTTTATATGCACTTTATGCTTAAGTTCATTGTCTAAGTATATAAGGATGTTATCTAGGTATGCCGTATAGAACTTATTAAGGTAGTTAAAAAGGATATTATTTATATACCTTTAGTATATAGCCGGCCCATTTATTAGTCTAAAAGGAAGGACTTTATATTTATAGGACCTGTAATAGGTATAGAACGTTATTAAATCTTTAGATATTATTATTATTCATTACTTAACGTCCGATTCGGATCCCTGTTGGGCCCACGTAGACTACTCCTTATATACATGTGGGGAGAAAACTCTATTTAAGAAAACCCCGTAATCCGTCTCCCTGCCTTTTAGGGCTCGCTTACAAGTCGCCTACGAGTCACTAGTGGTGCTCTACTACCTTACTTTTTAACCTCCTTGGGAACTACTGCTGCCGTAACAAACCTACAGACGCGCTAGTATTACACACTATACTCTACTCCTGTAGAGTTATTAGGGGGCGCCTATTACTCGCCCCTTTGCCTTCTATTGCTATTTCCTTTATAACCCGGAACTGGTCTAGCATATTTTAGCCAATAAGCTACCGGGTAGCCGCCTTAAGGCCTTTCTATATTAAGAGCAGTGTATTATAGTTTTCTATGCCAGCTGCTGAGAGCATTGCTTCTCGGCTGGTGTGTAAGGGGCATAACAGTATTACGTGTTTTAGTGTCTATCTTGGCCAGCCACATTCGCACCTTAGGCTACCTACTAGGACACCTACCCAGTAAAGCTAATCTTTTAGTTCTATTATTCCTGTCCTTAAGAGTATTGCTATTATATTTTCTGCCTTTATTAGGCCCTCTTGGAGCCCTTGGGTATTTACCCCCCATAGTATTACCTATGCTACGGCTTGGGTTCCCCTTGCCTAAGTCTACCTCTATACCTTTAACTCCTATTTATCTCTCCAGCGTCAGTCCAACCAGTATTATATTACGGTAGATGGTTTTCTAGTACTCTTTTATACTCTACTTTGGCTCCTTTCTCTCCCTTACTATTATCTTTACTGGCCTCTTGTGCGTCTCCCTTCCTCCTCTATATAGGCCTAGGCCCTAGCGCCGCACTATTTTTCTTCTGCTTTCTCTACCTATTTTCCTAATATATCTTCCCTACTTTAGGGTTATTGGTTCCTTCTCCTATAGGGCACCCTAGGGTCCCTCCATAGTTTATTTAGGTATATCTTAATATACTTTATAATGTTAGAGTTACATTCCTTTTACACCCTTTACATTACATCGGCTTCAATATATAGTTATAGGGGGGGAATATTAGCTTCCTTCTCGAGCAGTGCTATAGCCGTTTGCTTATACCCGCCTATTATACTCCTAAGGCAGGCTATTTGGACCTTTTAGAGTGGTTTAAGGAGTAATTTAGGGGGGCCTTTTTTGGTTTCTCTAGTAGCCCAAATGCTAGATCTATACGTTATAGTTAGCCGGACAACTGCTGTATATAGTAGGCGTGACCTCTGGAAGCATAGACCCTATATAGAATTGACGATCCTGGATATAGCAATATACTATACTTGGCCCTTACAGGCCGCTTACGCCGCATGTGCGCTCTACTAGAGCTTACTATCTACCTATACTCCCAATACCCTTAGGCCTTAAACCAGTTGACCCCTAAAGCCTTAAATATAGATTATATGCTAAAGATCTACAGATTAGTTACATTTTCTTATAAAATAAATTAGCTGGTATTTCTCTAGTGAGAATTGGACTCCATATCATCTTGCCCTTTTTATATAGGTGTTATAGACTTTCTCTAGTGTCCTACAGTTCTCTGCGGCTATTAGCCCATATATAATTAGGTTTGTATTATTAATAAAGCCTATCCCCTAGGTCGCCCCTTCCTTAAAGGTATTAAGCAGGTTGCTTACAAAGAAGAGGAAGAGTATAGGCGATAGAGGTAATCCTTATAGTATTCCTATTACAACTATAATAGGGGGGCTCTGGTATCCGCTAAAGACTAGTAATATTTCTTTCTGGCCTATAAATCCTTAAATAAATTAAATGATCCATTCTAAGAAGCCCTTTGCCCTAAGGATATATAGGAGACGCTTATGGGGTATATTGTTATAGGCGCCGCTAATATCTAGGCTAAGCATTAATACTATAAAGTCCTTTCGCATAGCCTATGCAGTTTTAATGGTAGTAGCAAGTAGTGTAAGTGCTAATAGCATTAAGCGATTCTTTCTTGCCCCTATTCGGCTTTGTAGTAGTAGGGCGTGTTCCTCTACTATGTCTGCTATATAGTCCACTATAACCTTTTCTAAAATCTTGCTTAGGGTGTTTTCTAAGGCAATAGGGCAGTAGCTTCCTGGGATTAAGTAGTCTACTTTGCCTTCTTTTTATAAGACGACCGTCATTATAGATCTTCCAAGTCACAGATAGTAGCCTATTGCAAAGCATACTCTGGCTACGTCTGCAAGCTAAAGTGCTATAAGTGGTCCACAGGTCTTTAGGGCTTTATTTAGGATCCTATCTAGTCCTGGTGCTATATTATTTAAAAGGCAGCTAATAGTTCTAGCCATTTCTTTAGTTATTATATCGCTGTTAACCCTTAGGCGAGTTACCAGTATTTCACTAGTAATATCACTAAGGTCTACTGGAGCCGGTTAAGGGAAAAATCTTTCTATAAGGATCTTTGCCTTCTTATTATTGTTGCTTATGGCCTATGGTTCACCTACTCTTTATAGGGGTGGTAGGTGTGGATCTTCTACTAGGCGTCCCGCCTTTTTCTTTACCCATTTTGCTATGGTCTAAAGGCCCTTGTTATAGGGGAGACTCAGGTTAGTAGTGTGTTCGTTTATAAACCATCTCCAGTTATTCCTTGCTTCTTTTCTTAGGGTATTCTTTAGCTAGTTTCTTATATCTTTATATTATCTCTCGTCCTTAGAATTGTGGCTGCTTATGTATTTCCTCCTTACTCATCATTGGCCGGCTATAAGGGCCGCGCACTATATAGACCATGCGTGTTACGCATAGGGGCCCGGTTTTAAAACTGGGCAGTGCTCTTCTAGCCCGCTTTTAATTGCTGCCTAGATCCTTTTTAGTCTTTAATTAATTTCCTTAGGGGTAGCTAATAAGCCTCACTTGTTTGGTATTAGGTGGATTTCTTCTAGGTCTTAGAGTTATTATTTAATTGTATTAAGGAAGCTATCTATATTAAGCTTCCTTATTGCGTATCTTTTGCCATTTGGTTGCGCCTTAATATCCAGATCTAGTTATATCTGGATAGGGATATGGTCTAAGGTAAGTGCCTATTCTTTTTTAGGGGAGCACCTTTCAAGTCTCTGGTATAGGTTTTTATCCATAATCGTGAGGTTAATTATACTTTTGGCGGTGCCCTATTGCCATATAATTGCACCTAGGGGGGTAGCTAGCTTAAGGCCCCCGCTATCTATAGCTATTAGTAGGCACTCTGCCTATTAATTAGTAGTAACATGGATGCCCCCCTACCATAGGTAGTAGAGGTTTATATCTCCTAGTAGAATAAACTCCACGTGTTTAGTTTCTAGCAAGCTTATTATAGATATAATATTCTCTATCTATACTACCCCTTCGACCCTAGGGTTATAGACATTAATAATTTATACTAGTCCCCTATATGTCTGGATAGTTATAACTATAATATCTAGGTTAACTGCCTGCCATAACTATAAGGCAAGGCTGATATTTTTGCTGATTATAAAGCATACGCGTATAGCTGCTTTTGGTTTATACAAAAGCTGGAATCCTTAGGGGCAGTATATTGATTATATGTAGGTATTGTAATACGGCTCTTATATAGCAAGAATATAGTATTTCTCTGGGTCTAGACTGTCTAGTAGGGGCCTTGCTAGACGGTGGTTCATATTGCCGCAGTTATACTGTATAATGGTTAAGTGGCGGACCCCCGGTAGGGGTCCTTCGCCTCTTCTTTGCTCCTCGCTTCTTCCGTTTCTACTTTCTCTAAAATATTTAGAACTTCTATCTCCTATATTTACTCCCTAGCCACTACTTATTTTATGTAGAGCTTTTTATTCCTATATCTTATATTCCTACTAGCCTTTCTAAATCTGAGTCTATTATTGCCTCCGGTTCTTCCCCCATTCTTATTAGTTGGCTATATGCCCCTTATAAGCCAGCTGCATATATTATATTTACCGCGTTAAATCTAATTCTTAATTATCCCGGCCTTGAACTTGCTGTAGCCGTCTATAGGGGTCTTCCTACTGGGCGTCCTCTCCCTTATGTCCTATATATCCCTTATATCCCTGTTCGGTCTGGTAATATCGCGCGGCATTGCTTTTGGCCCATTAAGGCTTAGGATGGCAGGCTTAGCCCCCCAGTATTAAAGGTAGGAAACGCTAGGAAGACACCTACGTCCCCCTGGCTTATTGCCTGTTGTTTCCATTTATATAACCTAGCGTGCAGTTATTCCCGTAGCTGTTAAGCCCTTTCCTTCCGTCTCCTATATTTAATGCAGTCTTCTCTCTCCTACGCCTTATATGTGCTTCGGTAACAGTTCGCGCATTTTATTTGGTCTTGATTTATATATTATCTTATATTATAGGGGCCTGCACAGTGGCCGCAGCACACCTATGCTACGCATGTGGATTGGGTGTGTCCCTATTATGCGCAGCAATAATATCATTCCAGGCATAGTCTGTGGTTATAGAGCCTTATGTTGTATATAAGGCTATTTATAATTATTCCTTTTTGGATAAAGAGTTTTTGCATTCCTGGTGTATATACGCTGACAATAAGGGAGCTATACGTTTGTCTATTATCTCCCTAGCAAGTCTCTGGCGCCCCTTATATCCTCTTATTATTCTCATTGTATGCTTAGTTTGTATTTTCCTATTAAAGCCATTAGATTTAGGTAATTACAAGTCCTAGTATAAGGTATTCCGTTTATTTTACTATCTCCTATATAGTTACTATATTGTCCGCCTGGCGTCCCCTTTCTACCCTAAGGCTTATGGGAACCAACAGGACTTTAACTAGGTAATCTTTATGAAGCACTTTTATGCTAATACGCTCTCCTAGCCTATCCCCTGCCCTTATAGCCCGTTCCTTTACCTATTAGTCCTTTAGGGTGACTCTAATGTCTCCACTCCTAAGGTGTTGGACTGCGACGGCGTTATAGACCTCCTTATAAATCTTTATCAGAACTTCTGTTTCTAATTGTCCCCTAAGTTCCTCTACCTTTTCTATATTTGGTCATATTATAATTATATACCCAGTTATTATCTTTAGGGGGGTAGATTCCCTATACTATAGAAGCATAGCTATGGCGGCCTAGGTACGGTTCGCCTATAGGGGGGGGTTTTATTTATCTTTAATTTTGTTTAGCCGTTGGAGGATTTAATTAAGGGTTTACTAAAAGGGCGCCTAAGGTTCGCTAGACTGGAGCCATTCTACTAGCTGTATTAGTTCGTAATAGCTAACAGATGCTCCCCCACAGTTCCGGATACTAGACACGTCCAATAGGCTTTATATTTTATCAGATGCCTTCTTAATTAGGGTATTTCCGCTTTCTAGTATGGTATTCGCCCGTCCTTATTGTTGTTATGGGGGGCCATTGTTGGGTATAGGTCTGGCGGTTGCGCGCGACTGCGTACTACTATCGTTCCACCTGTGCCTCCCCTGTGATGTATGCATCTCAGGGGATTATCAGGGTGTTTTTCAGGGTTCTTTTGGTTGGTTTGGTCTTTTTGGGCCAGGTGCAGCAAGAGCTCTAAAAGTCGTTTTCAAAGCTATAGAATTAATTAATACTACTATAGTAAAAGAAAGTAGGATTATATATAAAGTAGTCAAATCTTTAGATATAAGGTCTATCCTAATTTAGTAGAAAGCTTGGCAGATATTAAGTTTAGTAAAGATCTTTACCTGGCTTAAATATATAAGGGTCTTATTAATTAAAGGAATAGGATACTAATTCTTTTAAGTAATAGCGTTTAGCTTTTAATAGTTAATATAAAAACAAAGGCCTTTATTAGGCTTTTTTATAAATAGGATAGGGGAAGTAAAAGGGGCTTGGCTTGGCTCAATAAACCCTTTATTAAGGTTATTAATTAAGTACTACTTTATTGTTTTTAGCTTATCTATTAATTATTAGTAGAGGGGGCTATATCCTAACGAGTTATTGGCTTTTAATTAAATCTTATAATTATATATCTAGAAAGGAGGTAACTTGTCTAAAGCCACCTTTAAGAATACAATTTTATATCCCGTATAGGTAGTAGGGAGGAGGCGTTTAACTAGCTCCTTATTAGTTTTCTTAGCTAGCTTTTCTTCCCTCTTATTAATAATCCGGTTAATTTTGTATAAGCTAGTTATAAAGACCTTATTATCCCTCCTGTATATATTAAAGTGGAATGCTATAGCGCTAATTATAGTAATATCTACTATAGGGGGGTTGCGTGATAATGGGGGTATATAGGACCTTAGGGGCTTTTAGGGTAAAGGCGTTATTATTACTCCTTTTAGTTCCTATTATATCTTTTAAAGGTTATCCCTTATGTCCTATTAGTATATTTTCTTCCACGTTGGTTAGATCTATATAATTTGGACATTATTTACATCGCTATCTATCCCGCTGCCATATATAGAGTCTTTATTAACTGTAGCGCTCTAGGGGAGTATCTTTATTAGTATAAAAGAGTTCCTTCTGGCCTTATAATGGGCATCTTCTTGGATAAAGGCTAGGTTACAGTCCCTAACATCCTACTAATAGGTAGGGTCAGTCTTCGCAGCTAGTGTCTTGCGGTTAGTTTGGATTTCCCTAATATATAAGGGTAATTTTAGTTTATCCTCTAGCCAGATAAACTGTCTTTATTATATATTTAGCTAAATATTAAAATAGGACATCTATTTTTGGCTAAGGATTATATTATAGGACCCTAGGTCTAGGATGCAAAAGGGGATACTATACTGGCGTTGTCCGTTAAGAGCAATATGCAATTTTAAGATATAGGTAACTGGCTTACCGGCTTAACCGTTATAGCCTCTTACTTAGATAGGCTTCTCTAGTCTAGTAGCTTTTATATTTAGAAACTTAGCAACGTTATTTACACAGGTAGTATTTATAAAGGTAAAGCTATTTACTCTAGTATTAATAAGGGTGGTTATGTTAACTCTATATCCATTTTAAAATACTGTATATAGAACCATAAAGTGTTTTCCACCTATTAACTGACTTAGATTAATCTCTTTAAGATTAATAGGGTACCCTAGGGGGGAGTCTTTCCCTAGGGTTCTCCTTTTCCTGACTTGTTAGATGTTTCTCCTTCCTCTATCTCCTTAATATTGCCTATATCCCTTAGCTCTAGGCAAGACAAAGCAAAGTAACCCTCCTTATTGTAGTTATAGTATGTGGCCGACGCGGGGTTAATTAGGATATTACGACGAGTACTAGTTAAGGGCGTAGTATATAGCTGGTTGGGCGAGGCTCGCCAGTATATAGTTATGACCGCTTTTGGTGCAAAAGCAGTTGTAACTTGTCTTCCTACTCTAGCTCCTATAGGTATAGCTGGCGAGTTCTAATCACTACGTGGTCGCTTCTACTAATTAAAGCACGCATTAATCCGCTTTAGTTCTGCGTCTAAAAATAGACAACAAGCTACGAGTTTTTTATAAGTTAGTAGGTTATCTAAGGTTACAGCAATCTTTTTTTATAGCTGGATTGTTAGCCTATTATATAGGTCCAAATGGTAGTTCTTAAGGGAAACCTGGCCTTCTCCTATAAGGTGTAGGAATTAAGTCTAGAATTTAGCAAAGGGTTAGTTTGGTTTTATTATTAGGCGATTATAGTCATACCAGGCATCCCGTACTTTGTTTAGGTTAACATAGATAATAGCTAGGTGCCCTATTATCTTATTAACAGATGTAAATTAGACAGGGGAATCGTCCTTAAACTTGGCTTAAAGGTGCCGTTGGGCGTCCCCTGTGGTTTAACCAAAGAGGTAGAGCATTTTAGCTTCTTTAAAAAGGAAATGGTTATGGTTAACACGGAGCTTTCCTTATACTTAAATCCTCTAATTCTTAAAGGTAGGGTTTATCCTATTAGACAGTAGTTAGGGGTTAGGGAGCTTAACAGACTTTAACTGTTTTATTATTATATCTGTACTCCCTAGTATATTATATTTAGTTAAGTAAATAGGACGGCTAGGACTTCTGGAAGGGGGGGCTAAGCTTTATAGGGCTGTAAGGCTATCTAGGATCTCTTATAGGGTCTCCTATGTGCTTTAAGCTTGGAGACAGTTGGCTTCCTAATTGGCCGTTAAGGCACAAATCTGTTTATATACGTCCATACTGTTATTATTATCCTCAATTTCGGATCCTAATTAAATCTTGTGTTCTTCTTAGGTTAGGGCAGCTCTTTTAGATAAGCTTGCTTTAGGGGCTATTATTAGCTTCCTAAGGTTTATTAGAATCATATAATTTGGTTTTAATTCTAGGGGTATAGGTCCAATCCTGTCTAGCTTATAAGCGGGGATATTATTAAGGCCTTCCCTAGCAATATAGGGTTGTTTTGGTGTCTAAGTATAGTATATTAACGCGTTATTGCAGACGAAGTTTTTTTTAGGGTGGGATATTATTAAGGCCTTCCCAGGCAATATAGGGTGAGCTTAGTATAATATTACGGCTTGTACAAATGCCTCTAAACCGAAGCTTATAGAATGCTGTATTATAAAGATACTAAGCTAAGGAGAAGAGGAGAGGTATATATAGGAGGTAGAGACGTAATATATACATATTAGGACGCCAAGTCCTTAGCCAAACCCCCAACTAGGCTCCCTATCCAGATTACGCGTTACGGTGCCGTAATATTAGTAGCCGTTACTACTGGCCTAAAATAGTTATAGATATTAATTGCTATATACAAACTGTAATAACTACTATAGGTTTATAATTCTATAAAATAAGACCCTAGGACTATTAAAACCACTCCTAATACCTAAGCGCCCCTATTAGTATATTTTTATAGATTTCTATAAGCTATCTATAAACCGTAATAGATATAATATAGCTATAGTTATAGTCAACCGCTTTAGTAAGTGCCCGTTCTTAATCCCTTATTATAAGAATATTAATGTTAAGAAGGCGGCCTAACTATATATCTACTATATCTATTAAATTTACGGACTACTAAATACTATTATATCTAATTACGGGCTATAGTTTATATTGGCTTTCTAGAATAAGTTTACCCAAATCCTAGGTATTAAGCTAAAGCTTTCTATAGTATATTACCCCTAGATAAATAGCTAGATAGAGATTATAAACTAGTATTTAGACTAGAGGCTCCAACCCTTTATTAACTACTTTTAGGATAATTAGGCCGAACTGCTACCCTACCCTATAACTCTATAGGATTTACACCTATCTAGCTAAAAATGGGGTATTTACCTTGTATAAGCTTTAACTAGGAAAGACTAAAAGGGCTATAGACTGTATATAAAAAACTATCTTATAAGGAAGCATGGCATTATGCTAAGCGCTTAAAAGAGGTCTAGAAAGTAGCCCGTATAAACCTACAAAAGGCCTAAAAATTAATAAAATAGCAGATAAATAAGTATAGGCATAAGCCTAACTTTACCATAGGCGATAAGGTCTAGGTTATAATAAAGAACAAAAAAATAGAACGGCCTAGCTATAAGCTAGACTATTAGATAGCAGGACTATATAAGGTCCTTAAAAAGAGAGGCAACTTATATAAAGTAAAGCTCCTAGATTTAATTAAGGTCTACCCTATCTTCTTACTAAATAAGCTATAGAGAGCTATAAATAACCTATTACCTAGATAAAAGAATAAACCGCCCTTACTGATTTAAGTTAATAGCAATAGTAAATAGGAAATTAAAGAAATACTAGCCTATAAACTTGTAAAGGGAACACTAAAGTACCGCGTAAGTTGGAAAGGATATAATCTAGACCCTACCTAGTACCCTATATAGAATTTTATAAGTAGTCCCTATAAATTATAAGAGTTTTATAGCTGTTACCCTAATAAACCTAGACCGCTAAAGTACTTAGATAAATAGTAGAATGCTAGAATAGTAAGGATATAGGTAATGTTACGACACCTAACGCGTAACCTAGACAGGGAGCCTAGTCAGGGGTTCGGCTAAGGATTTGGCGTCCTAATGCGTATATATTACGTCTCTACCTCCTATATATACCTCTCCTCTTCTCCTTAGCTTAGTATCTTTATAATACAGCATTCTACAAGCTTCGGTTTAGAGGCATTTGTATAAGCTATAACATTATACTAAGCTCACCCTACATTGCCTGGGAAGGCCTCAATAATATCCCACCCTAAAAGAAACTTCGTCTGCAACGACGTGTTGACGCGCTATACTTAGACACTAAAACAACTCTACATTACCTGGGAAGGCCTTAATAATACCCCCCCCTTAGGGTACCCTATCGATCTTAAAGAGATTGATCTAAGTTAGTTAATAGGTGGAAAATACTTTATGGTTCTATATACAGTATCTTAAAATAGATATAGAGTTAATATAACCGCCCTTATTAACACTGGAGCAAATAGCTTTACCTTTATAAATACTACCTATATAAATGATATTGCTAAGTTTCTAAATATAAAAGCCACTAGACTAGAGAAGCCTGTTTAAGTAAGAGGCTATAATGGTTAAGCCGGTAAGCTAGTTACCCATATTTTGAAGTTGCATGTCGCTCTTAACAGACAACGCCAGTATAGTATCCCCTTTTGCATTCTAGACCTAGGGTCCTATAATATAATCCTTAGCCAAAAATAGATGTCCTATTTTAATATTTGGCTAAATATATAATAAAGACAATTTGTCTAGCTAGAGGATAGACCGAAATTACCCTTATATATTAGGGAAATCTAAACTGACCGCAAGACACTAGCTGCGAAGGCTAACCCTACCTATTAGTAGGATATTAGGGACCGCGACCTAGCCTTTACCTAAGAAGATGCCTATTGCAAGGCCAGAAGGAACTATTTTGTACCGATAAAGATACTCCCCTAGAGCGCTATAATTAATAAAGACTCTACGTATAGTAGTAGGATAGATAGTGATATAGATAATATTTAAATCACGTAGATCTAACTAATATGGAAGAAAACATACTAATAGGATATAAGGGATAACCGTTAAAAGATATAACAGGAACTAAAAGGAGTAATAATAACACCTTTACTCTAGAAGCCCCTAAGGTCCTATATATCCCTATTACTACACAACCCCCCTACAGTAGATATTACTATAATTAGCACTATAGTATTCTACTTTAATATGTATAGGAGGGATAATGAGGTCTTTATAACTAGCTTATATAAAATTAAGCAGATTATTAATAAAAGGGAAGAAAAGCTAGCTAAGGAAACTAATAAGGAGCTAGTTAAATGCCTTCTCCCTATTACCTATACGGGATATAAGAATGTATTCTTAAAGGTAGCTTTAGATAAGTTACCTCCTTACTAGATATATAATTATAAGATTTAATTAGAAGCCAATAACTTGCTAAGATATAGCCCCCTCTACTAATAATTAATAGATAAGCTAAAAGTAATAAAGTAGTACTTAATTAATAACCTTAATAAAGGGTTTATTAAGCTAAGCTAAGCCCCTTTTACTTCCCCTATCCTATTTATAAAAAGCCTAATAGAGGCCTTTATTTTTATATTAACTATTAGAAGCTAAACGCTATTACTTAAAAGGATTAGTATCCTATTCCTTTAATTAATAAAACCCTTATATATCTAAGCCAGGTAAAGATCTTTACTAAACTTAATATCCGCTAAGCTTTCTACTAAATTAGGATAGACCCTGCATCTAAAGATTTAACAATATTCTATACCTATTATAGGTCCTATAAATATAAAGTCCTTTCTTTTAGATTAATAAATGGGCTAGCTATATACCAAAGGTATATAAACAATGTCCTTTTTAACTACCTTAATGAGTTCTATACGGCATACCTAGATAACATCCTTATATACTTAGATAACGAACTTGAGTATAAAGTGCATATAAAGAAGGTCCTAGAGAGACTACAGAATGTGGGCTTATAAGTTAATATTAAGAAATGCGAATTTAGAGTAAAATATATAAAGTATCTTAGGTTTATTATTACTATAAAAGGAATTAAGGTTAATCTTAAGAAGGTTAAAGTAATTTATAACTAGAAACCCCTTTATACTATAAAGGGGATCTAGTCCTTCCTTAGGTTTTATAACTTCTACTACTGGTTTATCTATAACTATAGAGTTATAGCTAAGCCTCTTATACGACTTACCTAGAAAGACACGCCTTTTATCTTTAATAGTAACTATATAGGAGTCTTTAAAGAGTTAAAAGAGCGGCTTATCTCTTCTCTAATCCTTTGTTACTATAACTTAGACCTTAAATTAATGCTAGAAACGGACGCTTCTAATAGAGTTATAGCAGGAATTCTATTACAGTTATATCTAGATGGTAAATGGTACCCTATTGCCTTTTTTTTTTTTAAATAATGGACCTAGCTAAGTATAACTATAAAATACACGATAAAGAGATGCTAGCTATTATTTAATTGCTATCCTAATAGCGCGTAGAGCTTAAAGGTACGAACTCCCAGATTAAGATATATATAGATTATAAAGCCCTAAAGTATTTTATAACTATAAAGCAGCTTACTAGATAATAGGCCTAGTAGGCTAAAATACTCTCCTAATTTTTCTTTATAATTATATATTGCTCTAGCAAGTAAAACTTTAAGGCTAATGCCTTAACCTAAAGAGAATAAGATATAGGACCCTAGGATAAGCTAAAGACCTAATACCGGACGCGCGCGCTCTTTTATCCTAAATAGCTTAACCTACGGATTTTTAAGGAGCCAGACTTCTAGTAAAACAAGCTAGTACTAATAGGGGAGTCCTTAGATAAACTAATAGGGCTAATTAACCGCCTCCTAACTGCAAACCGTACAGCTAACGCCCTAAAGGCCCTCTGCGATTAAGCCATAAAAGGGAACCCTAATTTTAGAACGGAGGAAGGATTGCTCCTATATTAGAAGCGGCTTATAGTCCCCAATATTAATAATCTACGGACTAAACTAATTTATAAAGCCTATTGCTAAGTCTCTATAGTATACCCCAATAAGAATAAGACATATAAAATTATTGGCGGCCGCTACTACTGGCCTAGGATAGCTATGGATATTAATTAATATATATAGAACTATGACAACTGCTAAAGAGCTATAATCCTATAAGATAAGACCCTAGGACTACTAAAACCGCTTCTAATACTAAAGCGCCCCTAGTAATATATTTTTATAGACTTCTATAAACTACCTATAGACCGTAATAGATATAATATAGTTATAATCCTAGTTAACCGCTTTAGCAAGCGCCCATTCTTAATCCCCTGCTATAAGAATATTAATGCTAAGGAAGCGGCCTGGCTATATATCCACTATGTCTACTAAATTTACGGACTACTAGACACTATTATATCCAACTATAGGCCGTAGTTTATATTAGCCTTCTGGAATAAGTTTACCTAGATCCTAGGCATTAAGCTAAAGCTCTCTATAGCGTACTACCCTTAAACAGATGGTTAGACAGAGATTGTAAATTAGTATTTAGACTAGAGACTTTAGCCCTTTATTAACTACTTTTAGGATAACTAGTCCAAACTACTCCCTCTAATAGACTATACCTAAGCAACCCTACCCTATAACTCCACAGGGTTTGCCCCTATTTAGCTAGAAATAGGCTACTTACCCTATATAAGCTTTAACTAAAAAAGACTAGAAGAACCCCAGACTATACGCAAAAAACTATCCTATAGTAAGGCCCAGAAGTACACTAAACGCTTAAAAGAAGCTTAGATAGTAGCCTATAAGAACTTAAAAAAAGCCCAGAGGTTAATGGAATAGTAGGTAAATAAATACTATTAAGAGCCTAACTTTACCTCTAGTAATAGGGTCTGGGTAATAATAAAGAATTAGAGGATGGAATAGCCTAGCCGTAAGCTAGACTACTAGATGGCAGGACCATATAAGGTCCTTAAGAAGAGAGGTAACTTATATAAGGTAAAGCTCCCGGATTTAATTAGAGTTCACCCCATCTTCTCGCCAGATAAGCTATGGAAAGCTGTAAATAATCTATTACCTAGGTAGAAGAATAAGCCTCCCCTACCAATTTAAGTTAATAGTAATAATAAATGGGAAGTTAAAGAAATACTAGTATATAAGCTAGTACGAGGAACGCTAAAATACTATATTTAATAGAAGGGCTATAACCCAGACCCAACCTAGTACCCTACTTAGAACTTTATAGGCTACCCCTAGAAGCTTAAAGAGTTTTATAATTAATACCCCAACTTACCTAGACCCCCAAAGTACCTAGATAATTGGATAAAATATTAGTATAATAAAGATAATAAGTTACCAGAAGAGTATAGAGACAAAAACGCCCTAAGGCCTAAGAAATAAAGCCTACTATAACTTACGGCTACCTAGGTTTGCGCGTTACGTAAAGTTCTTTAATTGGTTAAATCCTAGCTAAGAGTCTTAGCAGCTACCCTTTTTACTTTAGCGCTTTCACGTAACCTACGGTCGCCTTATATACTTAGTCTAAACACACTTACGTCTCCTTTTCCCTAGTTTTACTTTGTTTTCTAATAAAGCCTAAGGGCAGGCTTTCTTTTAAAGGAGGGGGTAATATTACGGTACTATAACGTGTAACCTAGATAGGAAGCCTAGTTAGGGATTTGGCTAAGGACTTGGCGTTCTAATGCGTATATGTTACGTCTCTACCTCCTATACATACCTCTCCTCTTCTCCTTAGCTTAGTATCTTCGTAATACAGCATTCTACAAGCTTTGGTTTAGAGGCATTTATATAAGCCGTAACAGGTTACCTATAGAGTATAAAGATAAGAACGCCCTATAGGTATAATAGGATATATAAAGCCTAAGGGTAAACTTTTTTAGAAGGGGGGGGGGTAATATTATAGTACTGGTATATTACCGTTATATTACCGTAGATTGCTATTATATAATAGCAAAGTGCCGTTACGTAACCAGAGAATTGTATATAACTTTAAGCGGTGCTTCCGTCCTTCCCCTTTCCTTTCTCTAGCTTTAGATCCTTATTTATAGACTACCAATTATACAGGCTTGCACGTCCCTCTTGCCGTACTCGTGCCTCAATTAACTGAGTTGCTAACAAGTATAGTCTATAATATAATTATAAAAATATATCCATCTATATAGGTAGAAGTTTTTATAGACTTATTCCGGTAGTAGACTTAATAGCTCCTTTTTAAATTTAGAGAGCTATATAATAAGGATAATCTTATACTAGTAGAGCTACCTAATACTGTTTAAACTTTAAAGGTAGAGTTTAAAAAAAGGACAGCGGTAGCGGGACACCCCCTAATTGATATACGGACACCCCCCACCGATACAGTTTAGTTCCTTCCTGATTAAGTTAGAATATCACCTGAATTTATGTTGTTTGCATCTGCATCAGTGCGCGACCGTCGCCCATATCTAAAAGATTACCTAGCATTTGCCTTACCTATCCCCACCCCAGCCTCTAACTGTTAAGCGCCGCCGCGGCCGCCCAGCTAGCTCTGTTCGCGTTAATACATTAACTCGTCGCGAGCCATCAGCCATTGAATAGAATACTGGGTATACTACGCGTGGGCGTGGGTGGGCGCGGGCGTGGGCGCGGGCGCGGGCGCGGGCGCGGGCGCGTGTGGGGGCGCAGGCGCGAGCGCGGGCGCTCGCAGAGGCAGTTCGTAAGAGGCAGTTCGTAAACATCAAGCAGAGGTAGTAGCACCTAAATAAGTTCACGCGGCGCTTTACAGGGTACTGTGCAATCCAACTAATCGACTTAGGAGTAGGTAGGGGGGTTACAGGTAGTGCAAATGGTAGTATTGGAGGTGCCTTACCCGATATTGGCGGTGATATTCAATGGGGTTTTAGAGGCCTAGGAGCTCTGCCTTTTCACGAGGGTTTTGATAAGCGCTCCTCTGGTATATTCCGACTTCGATTTGAACTCTACTACTTATACTATAGTTAAAATTAAGACTTAATTGAGGTGTTACAGTTATAAAAGTTACATCTTAACAATTTGATTTTCGCGATGCATATATTCACGTGATATTCTAACTTAATCAGGAAGGAACTAAACTTAATCGGTGGGGGGTGTCCGCGTATCAATTGGGGGTGTCCGTATATCAATTAGGGGGTGGAATTGATCCCGTCTAATTCACTATTTGCTAAAACCTTAATGACTGTCTTGCAGTTTCCTCCCATCAATCCCTGACAATCCTATACCAAGCCTTTACCCTTGCAGGATCGGGCTTCATTTAATTGTTTGAACCTTCATAAGATAATACCCAGCCATGATTCTAGGCACAGGAGTTATAGTCTGGGTATGAGTTCAAGAAGCCAGGAACGCCAAAGTAATGAAATGGAAGCAATTGTGACTTTCTTCTTTCCATTTTTCAATTCACAAGCACTGAAAAAGCAAGGTGTTTCGGTGAATTTCCAAACAAGCTAAGTCCACGCCACAAATATATATATCCACGCACAATCCCTCTATACAACCCCATCCTCTTTCCCCATATCCGACCATCATACTCTGAACCACCAAATTTCAAACCCACAAACACCAACACTAAAAACAAACAAACCATGATCCGCCGAACCCCCCGCACCCCAGACGCGCCCCCTAAACGCTAACCTCCCCAACCGCCCTCCACCACCACCAACACCAACAGCAGCACCCACCCCCTCCCCCTCTCTCCAGCTCCTCAGATCCCTCACCATCAGCACCCCCCTCCCCCCTCCGGCGCCACTGGCCCCAAACCCTCCACATACCCTCCACACGACCCTCCGCGCCCTCCGGCCCACCCATGTCTTGCGCATCACCGCCCGCGCTGCCGCGTAGGCGCGCGTCGCGATACCATAGGAGGCTGGCGAGCGGGCGCACGGGGCGCGATTCACGGCGCGGGTGCAGGCGCTCGCGGTGCGGGTGGAGCGGGAGAGGGCGGAGTAGGCGGCGGTGGAGGCGAGGGCCGTGGTGGCTGTGGCGGGGCTGGAAGAGGGGCTGGGGAGGGTGCCGGAGGGGGAGCGGGGGGTTTTGAGCGAGGTGTTGGGGAGGGGTGCGGGGAGGGGTGGGAGAGAGCGGGGCTGGGAGGGCGTTGAGGGAGTTGAGGGGGTGGGAGGTTGAGAGGACGAGGGTCGAGGATTGGGAGGAGGAGACGGAGATGGAGACGGAGAGGCTGTTTGCGGATGAGGAGCTTGATGGTGATGATGGTGGAGCTGTGCTGAGGCGAGTTCGACGGAGACTGATAACAGGGGTGGGGAGATGATTGCGGAAAATAGCAGTTTGGGATGTGAGTCTTGGTCGATGGGTTGGCGGAGGGTTTTGCAGTCATCTCTCGATAATGCGGGTGTTGTTAGTGATGAGGTGAGCTTTTGAAGCTCCGCATGTTGGCTTTGCACAAGAGCCATCAGAATTGATACTAGTACCTAGGGCACAGGGCACTAAAATTTCAGCTCCCTGGGATGATTTGTAGAATATTGGAGATCTTTCTTTGTAAGAAGACAAAGTGTAGGGTTTCAACTTTGCGAGAAATTTCTTGAAGGGGTTAGGAGATGAGTTTGTCACGTAACAAGTCTTCCATCACTATTCCTCTAAACGCTCACAAGCCTCGTCAGACCAAGGCATTGCCTCAAAATCTGTCGATGCCTTGAAAGTTTAGACTCTAGAGATAATCTTTATTTTTAAAACAGCCACCCCTGAGAAGCGGACAGCAAAGGTATATGCCTGCTGCTCGAGAAAGAAGTCACCTCCCTTGACCATTCCAAGACGAATTTAGACCTCCGTGGAATGCAAATAATAGTAACCAGCGACCAGAGACCTCACCTAACGAACCCGATTGCTAACGTGGCTGCTAGAACGAGTTCCCGGTCTAATTAATCGACTTCGCACTCCCGAAAATCGACTTCACTAATTCTCCACCTCTCGTAGCAAGAATAGAAAGTAGGGTATCACTCAACTGTGGAAAATTAGCAAAGGATTTTCCAGTGAAAATTTCTTTAAATGAAACGACTTACTCCATGTGTGCTCTCGCAACAACCTTGCAACCACACTCCAGCATCTTCACTAACCTTGCCCTCGGCAAATTGGACTCGGTAGTCCCTCGAGACCTCCCACTTCGCCCCTTCCCGAGCTCCACCCTTCATCAAGGCCCGCGCATCACATAGCAGCTCTTCGTGCACATTTCTCATGTAGCCAGTTGCTACAAATACGACATCTACGTCCATAACCTCCTCTTTCTCTTCACCCACCGGGGCACCAAACTCATACTGGGGGCTCTTATCTCGGATGTAAAGCTTCACACCTTCCGGAGAGGCTGAAAGGTCTTCAACCCGCGTGACACTCCGATGGGGTAGAATTCGATGGGGCCACTTAGCTTCCTCGGCCGGACTACTACCATATCGGATACGCTGCGTGTAGATCGTTTGGTAAATTCGCTCGAGTAACTCGAGCCGTACAACACCATAGTTTGTGTTGCGGTCTTCGGCAATGGCAGCGGCGCGAAGACGGGGCGATTGGGCGTAGGTGGAGTCAACACGAGATGGGTTGAATATTTCGTTTACGCTGTGTGGTGGTTAGCAAAGAGTTAAACCCGAAGATAGCGAGTTGAAAATTGAGAAATCAAAAGAAACTAACAATGGCGAGTCATCGCTTGGACGAAGCGCTGCGCCCTTAATGAGCAGGCTTGTTCGCGCATTCGGGTAGTGAGAGTGTAGATTGTCGAATATTTCGGCGGCACTCTGACCGCTTCCAACGACAGCAATCTTATAGGGATGTTGAGGATCCTTGAGCAGTTTCGGAGCGATGTAATAAAATTGCGAAGAATGCGCGACTTTCGGGTGGCGTTGCGGAAATGGTTTTGGTATGCTTGGGCGGCCTCCCGCAGCGATCACGACGTGTTTTGTCTTCCTGGAGGTGATTTCACCCGTCTTGGTGTTCTTCGACATCACCACAAAGGTGTCGGTTTTTCCGTTACTACGAGGTGATTTCTCTGGCATGATCTGGAAAACGTCTTGGCTGTACTCAACGACGTCTTCGAACCAGCCAGCGCACCACTGCATGTAGTCTTCGTATTCTATCCTTTGCGGGAGAAAGGTATTCAAGTTGGTAAACTCAACAAGCCGGTTGTTTTCATGCAGGTAATTGATGAAAGTGAACTCGCTTCGTGGATTCCGCAGCGTCGCCATGTCTTTGATAAACGTGATTTGCATCTTCGCGCCTGGGAGCAACATACCCGCATGCCACGAGAACTGGCGCTGTCGCTCTAAAAATTCAACCTTGGGTGGACGTCCATGGAGGTTTGAGAGATCTGGAGAGAGGCCCGTCATATCTAATGCATCATGCAGAGCCACGGCTATGGCTAGGGATGCTGGGCCAAATCCAATGCAGACCAAGTCGTGCAACTCGTCTTGGGCCGTGCGTTGCAGATGCGAGCGTCTTTTTAGAGTGTTCCCGTTCTCTACTCTTATTCTATTTGTTGCATAGGCGGCCTCTCCATCCCTTCTATCTATGCCACCCATAGAGAAGCTCTTGACCTTCGCAAATGGAGACCCGGTATGAGGGGTCATGGTTAAGTCTTGATCGAAGAAACTGTGGCTGGTAGATGCTACTGTAGCTCCCAGATCCGTCAGTCTCACAACTTGCAGCAGAGATTCTGATTGCGGAGGAAGCGAAGTCATTCCAAAGTCCGGATGTTGGAGACTGGAGACTAGAGACTGGAGACTAGAGATTGGAGACTGGAGATTGGAGATTGGAGATTGGAGATTGGAGATTGGAGATTAGAGATTGCTTACTAATGATAAATTGTAATTAGAGAATACAGACTAGGTGTCACAGTATAGCCGTTCGCTGTCAATGCGGAGGCATGGCGATGAGAGGCCGCAAACAGAATGCTAAGGGAAGTGCAACCCTGAAAGTTGCCTGTCAGTGGCGCATACATATGAGTGATAACGCATTTAATCCTTAGACGTGACTCCTTGAGCTTGCGATGGTGTAGATGTGGATGGAGGCTTACAGATGCTGCTCACGCTATCAACGAAGGACTTTCCATTGATATCCAGTGCAGGAAACATCAATGTCCAGAGGATGTATTATGAGTAAAGCGGATGGTGTCCGCTAGGGACGTCCAACCGGCTCGATCCGACACTGAACGTTGGCTGCCAGGAGGCGGACATGGAGGGTTAATCCTCATATTGGCGTGGCAGGCGAAGATGAAGTGACAATTGTTGAGTAAAGTGTGTAGAGCGCGGTGGGACCCTGTCCATCTAATCTCCGGATCAGATAATGAACTGGCAGCTGAACCTTACAGTTCAGTGAGCCTAAGCTTGGGCTTGGGCTCGGCTTGGACTCGGGCTTGGACACGGGCTTGGACACGGGCTTGGACACGGGCTTGGACTCGGGCTTGGACTCGGGCTTGGACTCGGGCTTGGGCTCGGGCTTGGGCTTAGGCTCGGGCTTGGGCTTGGGTTTGGGCTTGGGTTTGGGTTTGGGTTTGGGTTTGGGTTTGGGTTTAGGTGATGGTCACGATATTGGAAAATTTTCTATGGGGGTGCCCAACAGTGTTGAGGTACAGTAGTAAAAGCAATGGCGGGTCATGGCCGAAGAGACCAAAGTTGCAAAAACTGGCATTAGCGTGGGATGGGAAAATGGGAATAAAGTTATCAGATCCGTCCCTTGCGTCATCACTACCTCTTCACCGAACTTCGGAGGTATTTAGATCTGATAACACTTTATGCCTCACACCAGCCTGGTCAAGGGTTACCTGGGTATGCCTTGGCTACCACACGATCCCCTGAAATCCGAGCCATGTCTCATAGCACCAAACCACAGAAGCCCGTCCGATCTATGCATTGTGGGCTCATTTAGAGTTAGGAACAAGCTGACAAGCCAAGCTGATGGACCATGCAAATTTCGTGCATAGATTAACATGGGCACCTTTTACCGCTAAATACGCTCTATTAGCCGATAGAATCTAAAGAAGATACCGTCGATCGCACCCTATACTTATATCTATATAGGAGGCTATTTAATTGATCTTACCGCGTCTCCCGTTAATAAACTTTATTATCTATATTATTAAGATCTTATTAGAAACAGGGAGCCTAAATACCACGCTACGACCCCTTAATTAATATATTATAGCGTTGGTTTACTATCTAAAGGAGGAAGCTGTCGTCCTTAGGCGGCTTATGGAGTTGGGCAATATATGCGATCACGAAGGCCTTACGAACACGTTAAATTTAGAAGGCGCGACGAGAGGCTTGATATTAGATAAATTAAGTGTAGTACGGCGGTAGGGGAGCCTTGTATAACCTCAATCGACGGCGTCCTTTTACTAACTTGTACACTACCTCAATGCGGTAGGTGGTTCGACGATTATAATTTTCCCGAAAAAACGGTCTATTGCGCACGAGCTTTCAGCCTGCTTGCTCGGCTTATTGCTTCCGAAATTCTCCTACCGGCATGTCTAGTCTAGTACCACACTGGCTGGCTAAAGAGTTATAGGAGTATCCCTAATTGATTTGACCGCAACACTCTTACCTAAAGGCGCGCATATCTATTTAGTCAATCTCTGTATCGGAAGTGTTGGGAGCTGGGGGCGGCCACCTACTAGTAAGCGCAGCTTACTAGTGGTCCTAGGCTCAATGTAACAACCAAGCTCAATACAACTTTTGTATTTATATGGCGACTTATATAAAATTAACCTTTTTCCATATTAAATAACTTAATTTTATAAGAATTTAAAGTCTTATATAATCCTTTAAAAATTAATAATAACGTATTTCACGGGTGAGCTGGTCAAACGGGTAAGCTGATCACTTCAAAAACACACCAAAAAATGGAAAAATCACACTTTAATATCTTAACAACCACTTAATAATAAATTTTAATAATTTA
>Ga0307507_10004917_pt1 | contig 22840 bp, 2 predicted proteins | sample 7_EM_MG_FD_207223 | JGI IMG/M metagenome (GOLD analysis project Ga0307507, IMG submission 207223) | Populus trichocarpa ectomycorrhiza microbial communities from riparian zone in the Pacific Northwest, United States - 7_EM | ecosystem: Host-associated > Plants > Roots > Unclassified | place...
GCCATCACGTGACCAGAGGATTGTATATAGCTTTGAGCGGTGCTTCCGTTCTTCCCCTTTCCTTTCTCTAGCTTTGGATCCTCGTTTATAGACAATCCAATTGTACAGGCTTGCGCGACCCTCTTGCCGTGCTCGTGCCTCGATTAACCGAGTCGCTAATAGGCACTATAGGCCGTTCTTATAGCGCTTATAGTCTGGTTTAAAAAGTTTCTAGCTTTATACCGCTTAGCTCATGCCTTAATTTAATAGAGGCCTTAATTAATAGCTAAACAGTGGTCTATAAGTACCTTTAGCGTCTATATAGTAGTAAAAACTAGCAGTATAGCGCGCTATAGGTCTAGGGTAAGCTTGTTAAAGAGGTCTAGCATTAAGTCTTTATGGGGAATTTAGGCTTGGCTAGCTAGGTATAAAAAGCAGGCCTAGAAGGCTAAAAAGGTCTCCATTATTTTTATATTAAGGGCTTTATAATTAAGGCGGGCGTTCTATATTTTAAAGGGGTCCTTATAAATAGAAGACAGGTAGTTAATTATCTCTTTTCTAGAGAGGAAGGGGTCTACCAAGTCCTAGGCGTGTCGCGGACATAAATATATCTATACGTCCCCGCCAGTACGGCCAAAGACATAGGCCATCTTAGCTTAAGTAGTAGGGAAGTGGTCCATATTAACTTCTAGCTTGTCTTATAGTTAAAGCTTCCAATTATTAAATATAGGGTTAGTTCCATCTATAAGCAACAGGGGGTCTGCAACCTTTATAGACTATAATAATGCTAATACTATACGTTAGGCTAGGGTTTTAAGGACTATAGCCAGTCTCTAGGTATCTAATAACTCTTCGCTAAGTATAGGGGTGTCTCTAGTTTTAAGCAGCTCTTGGGGCCATTTAATTTTAGTATTAGCTACTATAAGTTCTTCCTAGGGGGTTAAAACGGCAACTATTTTACCATTAGAGGTATTTATAGGTCCTACAGCGGCTTTACTGGTTGCTGTATTTCTTAGTATAATAGTTAGATAATTTTTAGTAGGTTTCTATAGGGGTTCTGGTCCGTGCGTATTCTTTAGGTTATATTATATATGTCCTTTTAGTTTTATCCTGTCCTTAGGGTCTTATTCTATTCTAGTAATATCCTTTAGGTCCTTTTCTATGTCCTTATCCTATCTTTAGTCCGTAGATATATTTAAATTCCTTTTTAGAAAGAAAGGGTAGACAAGCTTTAGATAATATTAGCAACTTAGTTAACCAAGGCATAAGCATAGCAAAAGGGACGCATGCAAGCCTGTATAATTGGATTGTCTATAAACAAGGATCTAAAGCTAGAGAAAGGAAAGGAGAAGAAGAGCAGCGCTAGTCAAAGTAGGGTTCTTTTATGCGGTCCTCTAGTTACGTAACTGCAAGTTCTGCTAAGTTCTGCCAACTAAGTTGTACTGTTTTCTACTAGAGCCGTAATAAAAGTAGGGAAGATATATTAGAGAAACAGGTAGAGAAAGTAGAAGAAGAATAGTACCGCTTTAGGGCCTAGGCCCATATAAAGGAGGAAGGGAGACGTATAAGAAACTAGTAAAGATAATAGTAAAAAGAGAAAGAAGCTAAAGTAGAATATAAAAGAGTATTGGGAAACTATCTACCGCAATATAATACTTGTTAAACTAATACTAGAGAGGTATAGAGGCTAACTTAGGTAAAAGAAACCTAAGCTATAGCATAATTAATACTATAGGGGGTAAACACCTAAGGGCTCTAAAAAGGCCTAATAAAGGTAGAAAATATAATAGCAATACTCTTAAGAATAGGAATAATAGGACTAAAAGATTAGCTCTACTAGGTGGGTATCCTAGTAGATAGCCTAAGATATAAATATGGCTGGCTAAGACAGACACTAAAATACGTAATACTATTATGCCCCTTATACACCAACTAAGAAGCAATGCTCTTAGTAGCTAGTATAGAGAACTATAATATACTACTATTAATATAAAAAAGTCTTAGGGTGGTTACCTAATAGCTTATTAGCTAAAATATACTAAACCAGTTCTAGGTGGTAAAGAAAATAGTTATAGAAGGTGTTACGGCACTGACCTATCGCATACTGCCTTATACTGTCTCGTACCGTTTCCTACTATTAGCTAGCCCACCACTAGCGCCTTGGCGGCCGGCCCTACCATTTATATATAATTCCCCTTTCTACCTTCTTCTCTTCTTTATACCACAACGTAGTTATTTGGTCTACTTTATTGCAGCACTGTAACAATTTATGGTATCTCTAATTGCGCCCTATCGCGATCTTTGTTTTCCTATTCTACTATCTCCGTTTTCCTAGTATAATCGCGACCCGGCGCAATTAATAATACTATACCATAGTCCCAGATAATCTCAGTATTATAGCCAGCCTTATAGATTTTAATTACCTCGCCTAAATCCCTTAGAATGGGTAACTATAATATAGATAACACCTTATTAATAAATACCCGCAAAGCGCTTGCCCACCTCTTTAATACCTCCCACACTAACATTGCCTAGGCGATTAGGAATGGTCCTAAGTACCCTAAGGACCTTAATGTAGTAGGAACCTTCTAGCACTTCTCTATATATATAACCTTCTTAACCAGCGTTAAGAGTGGTCTTTAGACCGTCTATAATAAAGGCCAAACTACAAAATCCCAACTTAAAGAAGCTTAGCATAGAATTAACTCCCTTAAGACACTTAAACTATGTATAAAACAATATAAACAGTAAGCTTTAATATATACTGAGACTATATAAAACCTAAGCTCTTAGATTACTATACTTACCTAGACTATTACTAATAAGAATACCGCTACTAGCTACTTTCTTCTAACTAAACTCTGTAGAAAAAAGCGTGAAGTAAAAAACCTAACCCTATTTAATGGTAAGGGATCACCAACTAAAAAGTAAGAAAAATTTAAAATATGGGAAACAAAGATCTAAGGCGTTTTTTGGAGAGATGTATAATGCTTTAAAACCCCAATAGACGAAGTCCTCTATATGTTAGATATGCTAACGGGCAAGGCTTACGACTATATTAAGCACGGCCTTAATATGCTATATATATACCCAAACAACTTAAGCAAATAGATATTCTCCGACTGAGAGTCTATGTTTGTGTATATGAGAAAGCATTATAAAACCATAGATACAACCCAAGCGGCTAAAAATAAGTTGGATACCCTAAGCCAAGGCAAGTGTAATTATTGGTCTTGGAAAGCAGAGCTTAATAAGCTAATAATTAAAGCAAATAAGACTAAGGAATAAAAAGTAGATTTACTTAAGAAGAACATTTCCTTAAAAATAAAGGACCTAGCCCTTACCCTTAGCTGTAATATCGGCAATGCTAACTATAAGGGCTAGAGTAAGCAGATGGATGTGTTTACCTATAACCTATAGAACCATACCTACTAAACTAAGCTAAACACCGCCAAGCCAAGTACTACTAATAGCTATTAACCTACATTACCTAATAATACCTTAGTACTATAGAACGACCCAATAGACATTAACGCCGTTAAATTCGGCAGTGGTAGTAGTATCCTCCCTAATAACATCTGGAGACATTACATGGATAACAGACTCTATATAGCATGTGGCCAACCTGGCTACTGGAAAGACGCTTACAACCCCAAAAAGAACCTAAACCCCCTTTTAATACTACCGCGCCAACCCCCTCCTAACCGCGGTGGATTATTTAATAGAGGAGATAATAACCAAGGTAGTAACCATAGATAGGGACGTAGGTTCGGACACAGAGACCCATCCCTATAATTTCCTTCTCTAATATAAACCTAGCCGATGGTTCTATACATAAACCACAGACAGATACTCCGCACCGCTGCTAAATATAAGACTGGCTATATCCTTAGTAAAGTATTATCTAGTATATATATACTGTCAGAAAACGATATGTTAGGATATACTAGCTAAGACCATAGTTACCAGCTAAGCCCTATAACTTAGCCGTTAAAGGGCTAACCCTTAGACTAAGTCGCCTCTAAGGGTTTAAACTATATAGGGAGGAGGACAAAAGGATCAGATTTATATTACTAGATTAGTTGGACCTTACTTTAAGCCAGCTAGCACTTAACCTTAGAACAGCAAATAGTAATAGGAATGCCATCCCTATTTAAACCTACCTCTCCCTATTATATAACACACGCCCACAAGCTCTCATTGAAATAGTAAGCTTTATTAACACTGGTAGTACGGCACCAGCGTTTACAGATAAAGACTTACTTATAAAAAAGTATAATATTATAATAAAAAGACTTTTAGTCCTAAGAGCACTCTACCTTACTAATGGACTCCTATCTAGCTTTATTATACACTACTTTATATTAATAATAAAAATCGGCCACTATATAGAAACCATGCTCTTCTACGTTACAAAATTATTACCTACTATACTAGTAATCCTTGGAATGCCCTAGCTTAAAAAGCATAACCTAAGCCTAGACTTCCCCGCCCTAGAGCTTAAGTTTAACTCTAATTACTGCGCCTATAACTATCTCCTATAGCACATTCCTAACTGTGACTAAGCAGTACTATATAGACGCATTATATAGCCAACGCTTAGATACCATCAGCCGACAGTAGAAGAGGTGCCTATGTAACGGGACTAGCCCAGTTATAGTAGGAATGTCTTAGTAAAACACTTAATAGATGACTGTATAAAACTGTTTATAACTGTTTATAACTGTCTGCAACTATCTACAACTGTCCGCAATTATCCGCCGTAATCCACCGTTTTCCACTAAGTTCCGCCAACTTAATTAAATTCCACCAAATTCCACCGACGTGATGGAATTTAGTTAAAACTTATTAAAATCCATATGGGCTTATACCCACGCGTTTGCTGCCAAGACCCTAAATATTTAGTTATAAGTTTCCTATATTCCTTTCTCTTCTTTATGTAATGTCTTGTACTCTGTAAGAGCTATATACCCTTAGATTAGATAGAATTTATATTTATTCCTTTAAATCTTCCCTAAAGCCTCTTCGCGCCCTTATATTATATTACATTAAAATAACTACTATTAAAATAGCAAACGAACCCGAATCCCTTTTAATAACCATGAGTATTATAACCCTAGTCAGGAAACAGTTAACCATAATGCAATAGGCCTTTATGGATGCCTTAGCTTAGCAGTGGGCTGCACTAGAAGCCTAGCACCAGTAATTAATAGAAGCACTCTATAAAGAACTCTGTAATGTTAAGGCATTTACATTACAAACCCTAATAGCAACACCTATAAACAAGATTAAAATAACGGTACCTGAACCTAATACGTTAAATATAAACACTAAACTAGTAATGGTAGCTTAACCTACACCTATAGTAAACCTAGTACCTATTACAAAATCCAAAAAGCTCCCTAATTCTTTAATATTTAATAGAAACCAAAATAACCTATATCCCTTTATAACTAAGCTCCGTCTTAAACTCTTAACAAACTACAATTAATACCCCACTAAGGCTAGTAAGGTTAGCTATAGAATATCTTATTTAAGTAAGGACGCTGTATAAACCATAGATCCATTCTTCCGCAATAACACTTTCGTTAATTTTAAAACTTTCGTCTCTCTACTAAAATAAACGTATAATGACGCTAGCCGCGAATATATAGCTGTTACCAAACTTAAAAACCTATAATAACGGAATTAAGACTTTACCAGCTTCTTTTTAGAATTTTTAGGTCTTATTAGTGAGCTAGATTAGAATAAAGCCGCTAGAGTCGCTGCTCTTTAATAAGCTATTTTGGATAAGATTAGAGCCTAATTAGTAGGTAGAGAACTGCCGAAGAACCTATCCAAAATTGCTATAATATGTTAACAAATTAATAAGGACCTTTAATATAACAAACAGACTTATTCTCTAAAGCCAACTACACCTTGCGTTTAAAACTCTATAAAACTAGTATATATCCCAAAGCGCGATCCGTCTCTAAAACCTAAAAGTCCTATATATAACCCTATGGACCTTAATACCGCTTAATCCTATACACCCTTAGGAATCAATAAATAAAGAACTTAAGCCATAAATAGAGAATGCTTTGGATGTAGTAAAAAAGGATATATTTAAAAGCATTGCCGAACTCACCCTTTTAAAAAAGTCCGCTATAGCTCCTCCTAATCCTTAAGTTGTACCCACTCTATAAATTGTACTTGGACACTATAAAGCACCTTGCCTTTGGTTAACTTGGAAAATAAATTATCCTAAGGCCAAGTCACACCTTAGGATAAAAGGTGGAAGAGTATAAGTGTCTAGGCTCTTCTAGCGCTGATATATAATATAACTCCCTTAATATACTTAGCGAAATTTAAATACTTAGAAAATGGAAGGAAGTATAAATCCTAATAGATAGCGGAGCCACCAGTATAGGCTTTATTAATATAAACTATACAAAAACTTAACGCCTAAATTTGAAGAAACTTAATAAGCCCTAAGGCCTATAAGGCTTTAATAGCAAACCCTTAATATATGGTGAACTGATACACTACGCTCTTGTAAAATTACGGATAGGTAAACACCTTAAATATATTTCCCTATTTGTAATACCCTTAAAGCACTACAAGATAATACTTAGATATAGATAGCTAAAACAACACAACCCTTTAATTAGCTGGGTTAAAGAAATACTAAAGTTCCGTACAACCTACTGCTAAAGTTATTACTTAAAAAACCATTTGCCCTACAAACATACACACAACTATTTGAATTTAATATGATATAAATTACCCTTGCCACAAACCTTAAGCCAACACAATAAATCTACGACTGCTGATTGTGGTAAAGAATATAAAGATATTATGTTAAAACCTTTTAAAATCCGTATAATATAGGCCGCGCCTTTTATCTTATTAGCAAAAAGACAAGATTATAAAATCTTTACTATAACTATAAAAGACATTAAGAAAGCACTAGAACCGAAATAATATCCTAATCCTTAACCTCTTATGCCTAAAGAGTACCACAACCTAATTAATAAGTTTAAAAAATAATTTACAGACTAACTAGCCCCACACTAAGAGAAACATAATTTTAAGATAGAACTTAAGCCTAGTATAACACTAAAGTTTAGTCCACTATACGGTATGTTATAAGAAGAACTGCTTATAATGTAATAATACCTTAACAAGCATCTAGAAAAAGGATTTATTCGCCCTAACTAATCTCTATTTACCTTACCTATACTATTTATTAAAAAGCCAGGAGGAGGCTTAAGATTCTATATTAATTATTAAGCTCTAAACGCAATTACGATTTAAAACTAATATTTAATTCCTTTAATTTAAGAAACGCTTAACTATTTAGGAAAGGTATAGTACTTTATAAAGCTTAATATAGTTGCCGCCTTTAATAAAATCCGTATATATAAAGGAGATAAGAAGTATATAGCTTTTTATATATAATGGGGACTTTTTAAATACCTAGTAATGCCATTTGGCGTAAAGAACGGTCCCAGTACGTTATAGCAATACGTTAATAATACGCTTTATAAATTCCTTAATGTATTTATTACCGCGTATATTAATAATATTTTAATTTACTCGTCCTTGCTTTCTAAATATTAAAAATATATTAAAATGGTCCTTAAACGCTTATAAGACGCAGGCTTATAATGCGATATTAAAAAATACAAGTTCTATGCGTCTAAGGTTATATACTTAGGCTTAATTATATCCCGCAATAGAATTAAAATAGATTCTAAGAAAGTCGCTGCAATTATAAACTAGGAAAGCCCTAGCAACATATAAGATTTTTAAGGATTTTTAGGATTTACAAATTTCTATTATTAATTTATTAACCACTTCTTAGAAATTGCCTAGCTATTAGTAAACCTAATAAGGAAGAATATAAAATTTAAATAGACTGCTAGATGCAAACAAGCTTTTAATAATTTAAAATATCACTTTATAACTACTCCAATTCTCGCTTACTTTAACCCTAACCTTAAATATACCATTAAAACTAACTCTTCTGATTATACGCCAGGGGGAGTGTTATTACAATATAATAAAAATGGCGAACTATATCTAGTAGCCTTTTTCTCCCGGAAACTCGCCCCTACTAAATTAAACTATAAGATATATAATAAGGAACTACTTGCGATTATTAGATGCTTTAAACAATGGCGTCCTAAGCTAGAAGGATTGTTGTTTCTAATATATGTATTAACGGACTATAAGAACCTACAATACTTTATAACTACAAAATAATTAATATAGCGCTAAATTTGTTAGGCCAAATACCTCTTATAATTTAACTTTAAGATTATATATTAACTAGGCAAACTTAATTAAAAGCCTAATATATTAATATGACAATTATAGGACTTACCTGTAAACGCCTTAGATAAATGGATTGTAAATTAATTACGGATCTTACTGCCCCCTAAATATTTTAAAAAACTATATCCTATATTTCTAGATACGGAACTTAATAAAAATAAATTAGAAGTTAATAAATGGGAAATAGAAATTAATAAGCTAATAGAATATAAATATAAGAATAATATATAGATAGTAGATGTAATAAAGGCAATCGAAACCAGAAAACAATAGTATAAGTATTAATAACACAAGGTAATATCACATAGTTACAGTTTGTAGCTAGTATGATGTTGTTCGATTATATATCTCCCTCCTACTTGAGGAAGGGTAAGGAGCTTAAGGCTCCTCGCCACGCTAGTGCCGTGGCGACATGTGACGGCAACTTGCCTTACGTAACGGCAACTTGCCTCGCGTAACGGCAACTTGCCTGTATTCCCAACACTAGCAACTCTTCTTTTGCGGTTACTATCTATATATATATACCGCTTGACTAGCGTAATAAATATTAATCCTCCTTACTTACTGTTGGAATCACGGTGGGGGGGGGTTTTGGTTTCGATCGATTTCTCCTCTTCCTTCTACTTCTACAGGTGGAATTTGATGGATCTCCTGAGCTCGCTTAGCTCACGTGGTCAACCCAATTGGTTACAAGCAACTGTGTCTACTATATTACAGAACTTTATTCAGACACTTACTATTGCTATTGTAATATAAGTCTTACTGTCCCAAAATTTGCCTTTTAGCACGTGGTGCTTTCTTACTTAGGAGTTGTAGGTAGATATCTTATTAGAAGGGCCGCTAAGGCGCTAGTAATAAGCAAGCTAATAGCGATTTTCTATCCTAGGGATAGAAAATCCTGATTAGCTAGTTTAAGTTAGGGTTTATAAAATATTATACTCCTACTCCCTTTTAACCTAACCTTTAACTTATATATATAGAGTGTTTATGTTAACAAACGTTTCTAGAGCCTTGTTTAGGTTTGCCTTTATTATTACGTCTACTAGGTTATTTTAACCGTTAATCTATTAAATCTTAAAGAGTTTTTGCCGTTTGTAGGATTAATAAAGTACTATAATATTAATTATAAGGCGCTTCTCCTTTATAGTACTAAGCTTAACTAAGCACTTATAGAGGGAGTATAAATCGGTGTATATAATTATAGGGATAATAGGAAGTTTAAGTTAATCTATAATTATCTTTAAGGTAGTTCTAATTGCAATTACTATATTAACTCTGCTAACTATTCCGTATATCTCTAACGCTAGAACGCTTTAAGTAATATACTTACTCTTAGTTAAGCTTTAATAGATAAGATTACTATAGATTATAAAGTTATTCTCTTTAGTAAATTTATTCGCGATAATAATCTTATATCCTAACTAGGAGCTAAAATCTTTGTTATTTATAAATAATCTATTAATAAATACAAAGAGCTTGGCGGTAGGAAGATTAATAAGCATATAGAGTAGTCCCTAATTAAAATAGTTCATTTGCTAGAAAAGACGTTTATTTAGGGCAAGAATATTATCCTTAGTTAGTTCCTAGTATTAGGCGGCAATAGAGAGATTAAATAAAGCCTTAGGTTAATAGATAGAAGTAATATAAGCTTTATAAGCGCGTTACTCCATATATCCTTACTTTAGAGAATTTGCGTTAATAATATTAATCTTCTTACCTTAACCCTTCTAGCGTAAAGCAATAGAATCCTTGTTTAGGGAGATGGTGCATCTATTAAAGAGTAATGGTATTATTAAATTAAGCTTTTTCTTTGGCTTTACTATAAGATTTACCTTTACTAACTTATCTTCTTTAAGAGCTAAAAATTAGTTATCTCCTAAGATAATTATATTATTAGTTTATATACTGATAATTCCAAATGGAGTTCCTATAGTTATAATTAGGAAGCATGGGTTAAATATAAAAGTAGTTATTAAAAGCTTCTCTTTATAGTGCTTACTATAGGTAGCCCACCAATAGGTTCCTACCTCTGCAATTCTATATAATGGCTTAAGCATAACTATAATTATATCTTCGGGATATTAGTGATGAATTTGCTCTAAAAGGTATACTAATATTAAGCGCTAAAGGTGCGTCTCTAATTAGGTATAGGCCTAAGTAATATCTTATAAATAAATCGCTATTCTATTCTTTATTAAGGAGGGAGCTAGCGTAATAATAACTTGCTAACTAGCTTGTTAAATTATAGGAGATTGCGTAAGAATTACCTCCTTACTATTATTGTTGTAACCTTAGATAATAAGCCTTAATTTCTTAAATAGGGCGTTAATAGCTTTGCCCTTAATCTTATTAACTATTCTTAATTTAAAGATACAAACTCTATTAAACTTAGTAAGGTTATACTTCTTAAATTTAAAGACTCCTCTTATAATAAGACTATTAATCTCCTACTTATTAATAATTATTCATTGCTTAACGTCCGATTCGGATCCCTATTATGCCTACGCGGACTACTCCTTATTTACATATGGGGAGAAAACTCTATTTAAGAAAATGAGAAAACCCCGTAATCCATCTCCCCGCCTTTTGGGACTCGCATGCGGGGCGCCTACGAGTCACCTATGGTGCTTTACTACCTTACTTTATAACCTCCTTGGGAACCACTGCTGCCGTAACAAGCCTACGGACGCGCTAGTATTATAAACTTAACTCTACTACTATAGAGTTATTAAGGGGCGCCTAGTACTCGCCCCTTTACCTTCTATTACTATTTCCTTTATAACCCGGAACTGGTCCAGTACATTTTAGCTAATAAGCCACTAGGTAACCGCCTTAAGACCTTTTTATATTAAGAGTAGTATATTATAGTTCTCTGTGCCAGCTACTAAAAGTATTGCTTCTTAGTTGGTGCGTAGGGGGCATAACAGTATTATATATTTTGGTGTCTGTCTTAGCCAGCTATATTTGTATCTTAGGCTACCTACTAGGACACCTACCTAGTAGAGCCAATCTTTTAGTCCTATTATTCCTGTTCTTAAGAGTGTTGCTATTATATTTTCCGCCTTTATTAGGCCTTCTTAGAGCCCTTAGGTGTTTACCCCCTATAGTATTAACTATACTACGGCTTGGGTTTCTCTTGCCTAAGATAGCCTCTGTACCTTTAACTCCTATGCGCCTCTCCAGTATTGGTCCAACTAGTATTGTGTTATAGTAGATAGTTTTCTGGTGCTCTTTTGTGCTCTACTTTAGCTCCTTTCTCTTTCTTACTGTTATTTTTACTAATCTCTTACGCGTCTCCCTTCCTTCTCTATATGGGCCTGGGCCCTAATATGGCACTATTTTTCTTCTACTTTCTTTACCTATTTCTCTAATATATCTTTCCTACTTTAGGGTTGTTGGTTTGTTCTCCTATAGGGCACCCTAGGGTTACTCTATAGTTTATTTAGGCGTGTCTTAATATACTTTATAATAGTAGAGTTGCGCTCCCTTTGCACCCTTTATATTGCAGCGGCTTTAATATATAATTGTAGGGGGGGGATATTAGCTTCCTTCTTAAGTAGTGCTGTGGCCGTTTGCTTATACCCGCCTGTTATGCTCTAGAGACAAGCTGTTTGGACCTTTTAGAGTAGTTTAAGGAGTAATTTAGGGGGGCCTTTCTTGGATTCTCCTATGGCCCAAATACTAGATCTATACGTTATGGTTGGCCGGACAACTACTATATATAGTAGGCGTAACCTCTAGAAGTATAGACCCTATATAGAATTAACAATCCTAGATATTATAATGTACTATACTTGGCCCTTACGGGCCGCTTATAACATATATGCGCTCTACTGGAGCTTACTATCTACCTATACTCCTAATACCCTTAGGCCTTGAACTAGTTAACCCCTAAAGCCTTAAATATAAATTGCATGCTAGAGATTTGTAGATTGGTTGCGTTTTCTTATAAAGTAGATTAGCTAGTATTTCTCTAGTAAGAATTGGACTCTATGTTGTCTTGCCTATTCTATATAGGTGTTATAGGCTTTTTCTAGTGTTCTGTAATTCTTTGCGGCTGTTGGGCTGTATATAATTAGGTTTATGTTATTAACAAAGCCTATCCCCTAGGTTGCCCCTTTCTTAAAGGAGTTAAGTAGGTTACTTATAAAGAAAAGAAAGAGTATAGGTGAGAGGGGTGATCCTTATAGTATTCCTGTTGTGACTGTAATAGGGGGGCTCTAATATCCGCTAAAGACTAGTAATGTTTCTTTCTGGCCTATAAACCCTTAAACAAATTATATAATCTATTCTAGAAAGCCCTTTGCCCTAAGGATATATAGGAGGCGCTTATAGGGTATGTTATTATAGGCACTACTAATATCTAAGCTAAGTATTAATACTACGAAGTCCCTTCGCATTGCCTATGTAGACTTAATGGTGGTAGCGAGTAGCGTAAGTGCTGATAGTGTTAAGCGGTTCTTTCTTACCCCTATTTAACTTTGTGGTAATAGGGTGTATTTCTTGGCCGTATCTGCTATATGGTTTGCTATTACCCTTTTTAAGATTTTGCTAAGGGTGTTTTCTAAGGTAATAGGGCAGTAGCTTCCTAGGATTAAGTAATCTACTTTGCCTTCTTTTTATAAGATAACTGTTGTTATAGATCTTCTAAGTCGCGGGTAGTAGCCTATAGTAAAGTATGCTTTGGCTATATCTGTAAGCTAAGGTGCTATAAGTGGTCCATAGGTTTTTAAGGCCTTATTTAGAATTCCATTTAGTCCTAGTGCTGTATTGTTTAAAAGGCGGCTAATAGTTCTAGCTATTTCCTCTATTGTTATATTGCTGTTAACCTATAGGCGAGTTACTGATGTTTTACCTATAATGTTACTAAGGTCTGCTGGAGCTAGTTAGGGGAAGAACCTTTTTATAAGAATCTTTGCCTTCTTATTGTTGTTATTAGTGGCCTATATTTCCCCTGCTCTTTGTAGGGGTAGTAAGTATAGGTCTTCTACTAGGCGCCCTGCCTTTTTTTTTTAACCATTTTGCTATAGCCCAAAGGCCCTTATTATGGGGGAGGCTTAGGTTAAAAGTATGCTTATTTATAAACCGTCTCTAGTTGTTCCTTACTTCTTTTTTTAGGGTATTCTTTAACTAGTTTCTTATATCTTTGTATTGTCTCTTATCTTTAGGGTTGTGGCTACTTATATATTTCCTTCTTGCTTGTTATTGGCTAGTAATAAGAACCGCGTATTATACGGACTATGCGTATCGCGCGTAGGGGCCCGGTTTTAAGACTAGGCAGTGCTCTTCTAGCCTATTTTTAATTACTGCCTGGATCCTTTTTAGTCTTTAGTTAATTTCCTTAGGGGTAGCTAATAAGCCTCGCTTATTTAGTATTAGGTGGATTTCTTCTAGGTCTTAAAGTTATTGTTTAACTATACTAAGGAAACTGTCTGTCTTGAGCTTCCTTATTGCATATCTTTTACTATTTAGTTGCGCCTTAATATCCAGATCTAGTTGTATCTAGATAGGGATATGGTCTAAGGTAAATGCCCATTCTTTTTTAGGGTTGCACCTTTTAAGTCTCTGGTATAGGCCTTCGTCCATAAATGTAAGGTCAATTGTACTTCTAGCGGTGCCTTATTGCCATGTAATTGCTCCTAGGGGGGTGGCTAGCTTAAGGCCCCAGATGTCTATAGCTCTTAGTAGGCACTCTGCCTATCGGCAGGTAGTTATATAGTAGAGTTTGACATGCCTGCTTATCTAGGCCTCTACCCCAGTTTTCTAGTATTTAGTCCCAGTTACCTAGGCCTAAAGGCCTAGGGGGCTTTCCATAAGTAGTTGGCTGCCACTACTAATTAACGGGGGGTTTTTACCATTCTTTTGGATATCTTATAATGGGGTTAACCTAAGTACTAGACCGCCCCCTAGTGGTCTATATAAGAATCTCCTCCCAGAGTTAGTATGCTTTTGTACGGCTTAGGAGCCTTCCATAGCCTTTAGTTTTACGCCTTTCTTTATTATTTCCGCCGGTATAGGCATAAGCTGCCGCTTCTAGGGGTCGTAACTCCCTTCTTATATACCTACTGGCGTAATCCTATGAGGGCGTCGTGGCTGCATCCTACAATATAGAAGCCTTAGGTACCTTCTATAGTTAAGGCCTAGACTAAAAGCCTCCCCTACCTAAGTAACTCCTGTTTACTCCTTAAGTATACCTTACTGGCGTACCGCCCTAGAGGCGAACGGTTCCGTCTATTGGTATACCGACACGCGCATCCGTTCTCTTGAGCCACGTAATAGTCTCTCTAGCTAGGATGTAATCCTGCCTGCCTATTAGGTGTACTAAGGGTTAGGGCCTAGCTAAGGGGTAAGGTCCTTAGAGCCAGCAGTGGCTATTACGCACTACGCTCCGCGGGAGGCTAGTAGTAATATAGGGGCGTAATACCCTATACTGCTGCCAGTTCCCGTTTCGCGTTGCCTATAAGAGTCTCCTTATAATAGGCCGACCGTGTCTTGTAGGAGAGGGGCTGTAGAGATACTAGGTCCTATACCAGATAACCTACTCTCCCCTCTCCTACTAACTAAGCTTATGTCCCCCCCTTTTATAAGCTGGCCTGTGTCTCTAACTATTAAGTCCTCGTCCGACTGGCCTGTGTTTCCCCTATAGCCTCCCCTATATATATGCATTAGGTTGCGAGCACTACGCCTATTAAGACCCTCCTATAAGTCGCCTTATGCATATGCGTATTAGGTTGCGTACACTACGCCTATTAAGACCCTCCTGTGAGTCGCCTATGAGTTAACTGTGGGTTGACTGTGAGTCGACTGTAAGTCGAACGCCATGGGGCCGTCGAAGCTGGCCTATGTTTCCGCTGCCTAGAGCTTTGCCCGTGTTTCCACCTCGTTGAGCCGTCTGGTCGCCGTCGCGTCGCCGTCGCGTCGCTGTCGCTGTACCAGGTCGCGCGCACCACGCCTATTAAGACCCTCTTCTGAGTCACCTGAGTGTACCGGATACCAGATAGGCCCTTATAGAGGGGCCTTAACGAGTTCTCTAGGCAGGGATCTCCTACTTATTAGATGCTTAGAAAGGAGCTTTAAGGGTTATAATATAACCTTCCTTTTAGAGCTATTTTATAAGCTTAAAGTTAGCCTTCTCCTTAGCTGTTATAAAGGCCATTAATAACTTAACTTTATTCTTAATGGCGGTAATAAATTGCTCTTTAAAATTAACAAGATGTTAGCGATTTTATAATCCCTTTAGGCGACCTCTACTGCATTATAGTTACAGAACCTCTACTATAATTATATTAGAATTGTAGTCGCCTTCTAAAGCATATTAATCGTGGTTCTCCTCTAGGGCATCCTATAAAGGTTTAGAACTATTATCTTTATAGTAAGGCTTAATAATAGTTAAACGGAATTAAGTGGGTCTGTAAGGCATCTAAATAGTATAAGTCTAACTATTAATTATAATGAGTTAATATAGGCCTAACTATCCTCCCTTTTCACGCTATACGCGTACTTTAGACTGGAGTGGCAGATTAAGCGTAGTTAAGGTATTTAGGCCATTTCTTATTTCTAGTACGTTGTTAACCTGGCGTATAGCGTAGAGACGTCGTACCTCCTTTATTGCCTTGCGAATAGCCTTAGCTTATTACACAACGGAGGGAGATAGTAGGGAATTGTTAGTTATCTAAGGGTAGGCGCTAAAGACTAGTAATATAGGTATAAGTCCATCTAGGCTAGCGGAATTGTTAACGGCTTTAATAGCTATTTATAAGGTAAGTTTTTTGCTAGCGTCTTCTAGTTCTAAAGAGATAATCTTATATACGCGGCGTAATAGTGTATAATATTATTCCACTTTTCTAATACTATTATATGCCTTAATAGGGACTTCCTTAACCTTAATTGCTATTGCCTTTATCTATTATTAGAACTCTATAGATAAGAAGTTCTTTCCTATATTATAGACGATTTAATTAGGGGGTCCTAAGTAGATATTAATCTAGTATAACTAAAGGGTATCCTATGCGTTTCTGGCTAATATATCTTTTAAGAAACGTGCGGCTTAGAAGGAGGTTAAGAAGTTAATAACTTAGAGCACTAGCTTGCCGCTAAGATATATAACGTTAATAATAATACAGAAGTTAAAGTTATAGTTATCCTTAAGGGTGAACTTAAATCGGCTAGGGGACTTCTGGTTTATTTAGTAGTAATAGTAGTACTTTATAAGGTGCTTAATTGCCTTAACCTTAACTTTATAGCCTACTTGCTGAAGAACCTTAAGTAATTGGTAAATAGATAAGTGGCTAAAATAATGGTGTAGTTAGCGTAATTCCAACTTAGTTAAGTAGCTCTAAGCAATACTCTTTTCTAGTTAATAAAGAAGCAACTAGGGGTAACCCTACTTGTATATAATAGGCACCTAATTGTCTCCCTAAATAAGTATATTCTTAAGGTTATTAAGCCTAATACCTAATTTATCTATATCTTTGATGCAAAATAGAAACGGAGTGTTTATAGGAATAATATAGAAGGTAATATACCCTAAGGGGGTTTGGACCTTAATTATGCTAAAAGAGGTTGTAGTACCCTTACTAAAATAAATCGTGTGTTAGCCTACCGTTAAATAGTTAATCTAAACAGAGCTATTAAGCTATTAAAGGGCTTAAACTTAAGGTTCTCCTACTATAGATACTCCTGCGGCTCCAGTATCTAGCATAATACTATAGAAGACGTTTGCCAAGTATCTATTATTAAAGGAGAACGCGGAGCTTTCCTTTAGCTTATTAAAGATATCTGACTTTATAATAGAATAGAGCGTAGATTGGTTATTAAGAATAGTAATGGTTTATATGCCATCTACCTCACTATACTTAGTGAAGTATTAGTTAGGAGAGTAGTCCTTAATTTCCATATCTATAAGGAGCTATTTGGTCTTATTAACCTCACCCTTAAGATCTTCTACGCCTTTATATTTAACCAGGAAGCTTTGGAAGTAGGCTATAGTAACCTTATAATTTCTAATGTTTCTTATACCTTGGCGAAACTTATTATATACCTCCTTTCGCTTATTAAGGGAGTGTCTAGTTAACTAGCAATTTGGCTTCTTATAAATATAGCACTTCTTCTAGCGATTACTTTAAAATAAACCTCCATAAGTACCTCTATAATTGCCTTATAGTTAACGTTGATTGTACTCTTTACTATATTCCCTACCACGGCCACTATATATTTGGTTAGTCCAGTTGTAATTATGTTAGTCGGGAATACTTAATTAGGTAGAGTTTTTAGTATAGAACTATTAAGATTCTTATATTCGCATTACAGTACCTACGGCGGAGCGTAGCTTGGTATGTACTCCTTTAAATATACCTATAGGTTTATATAGCGCCAAATTGCACTTAGGAACGCTATAGTAGGCTAAGATAACCTAGTCCCTTAGACTGTTCTTATTTTAATAAGTTTTAGTAAGGCCACATTAGATTTTCTAAAGTTTATTAAAGAGTAGTTGAAGGCACTCTAAACGAGTCTTTATTGAGTTAGAAGCAATAACTCTTTAGAATATAGTCTCCCGCCATTTGGATATATAAAGCTGGTAATTCTTATTAGTCTTAAAGTGGGCTCTAGTAAGCTAAAGTATTATATTAAAGCTATAGTTTCTACCTACAATATGGTTATAATAAAATATCGCCGCCCGTTTCTTTAATATAACCGAGAAAGCATAATAAAACTAGTAGTATTAGATTCCAACCTTGCTACAGCAGTTATAAAAGACCTGTAGTTTTATTCTAAGTATGTTATACAGTTCTCCTTTAAACTTCTTCTCCTCATCTAAATATACCTTTATTAGATTCGTGACTTCTTATAGTAAAGGCTTACCGGTTGGCTGGGGTAGAGGAGCTAGAGGCGGCAGAGGTGGAGGAAGAGTACCTCTAGGTAGGAGAGCACCTCTAGGTGGGAGAGTACCTCTAGGTAGGAGAGCACCTCTAGGTGGGAGAGTACCTCTAGGTGGGAGAGTACCTCTAGGTGGGATAGTAGCGTTCTAGGGGTTTTGTTCCGAATTAAAGTTGCCTTTTAAAGAATATAGGTTAGTTCTAGGTTTCTATAGTTAATATATAATCTTAGCTTCTGTCTATACTGGTTCTTCTATACTAATAATAACGGCCTAGATATTACTAGTAATTAGGTTACTATTTTTAGTAATATATACCCTATTCCTATAGAGGAAGTCTTAAAAATCCTAAATAATATTAACATTGCTAAGTGCCTAGGTGTTGGCGGTCTATCCTATAAAATCCTCCCTAAAATATTCCCACAGCTATAGATTGGCGTAGTGTTTACTTTAGTAGAATATAATACAGTATAGGAGAAAGCCGTTAACTTATTTTACAGTATAAGTTATTATATTAATGGTAAATTCGTCCTAATCTTTATTAATAAGTTTTGCGTATAAAGCTACCCCTAGTAATAAGGAGTCTTCCCAGTCGTTTAAGGTAGGCGTAGCCATATTTTTGGGGGGAGGGAAGTGTTATTAGGGTAGGGATTATTGTTTAGTACGCGTTCGTTGTTTGGTACACGTTCATAACGTGTATTTGCGATTGTAGGGCTTAGGACCAGTTCTAGCCTTAAATTATAAAGACTTATAAAGCGTGTTGTTTTATATAATAGACGTAAGAATCTATAATCTAGGAAAGGCTTAGGACTAGTTCTGGTCTTTAAATCCTTAGATTCGTAAAAAAGTTCTATTTAAGGTTTAGAACCAGTTCTAACCTTAAAAGACAGCTTCCTCTAGCATAAGTAGCACTAGTATAGTGGCTTATCTCTTCTTGGTGGAATACCTAGCTATTTTATAGTATAACAGTAAAGTTAACTACTAATTAGTGTTGGTAACACAAGGTAATATTACATAGTTATAGTTTATAGCTAGTATAATGTTGTTTAATTGTATATCTCCCTCCTGCTTAAGGAAGGGTGAGGAGCTTAAGGCTCCTTGCCACGCTAGTGCCGCGGCGACACGTGACGGCAACTTGCCTATATTCCCAACAATAAGGATATTATACTCGCTAAATATAAAATATAAAATAATCAATTATACTATTAATAGAAGATAGTAGTTCTGAATTCCAAACCTTTATAATTTAAGATACTTAAATTTATATACGACTCCCCTATAGTAGGACATCCTAGCCATGCAAAGACCTATAAGATCGTTTAATAAGTATATTATTGGCCTATAATACACAACTATATATAGAAATACGTTTAAGCATATAGGATATACATATGTGGAAAAACTTCTTATATAAAGAAGCAAGGAGTACTTTAACCGCTACTAATTCTAATGCAAAGATGGCGCAATATCTTAATTAACTTTGTAGTTGACTTGCCTAGTAGTAATAGGTTCACGAATATTATAGTAATAGTTAACCGTCTTATAAAAATGTGATATATAATTCCTATAGACTTAATTAATACGATATTAGTAGCCAAATGTTTTATTAAGTACGTCTTTAAGCTATACGGACTTTTTAATATAATAATATCCAACCACGGAAGCCAGTTCGTTTTAGACTTCTAGCAAGCTCTATATAAATAATTAAGCATTTAAACACGACTCTTAACTACATTTTATTTGGAGATAGATAGCCAAACTGAAATTATAAACGCGATTATAGAACAATACTTATAAATATACTGCTTCTACCTGTAAGACGACTAGGGAAAATGGCTACCTTTAGCTAAGTTTACTGTGAATAATACAATAAATATATTAACAGGCGTGACACCGTTTTACGCAACCTATAGATAAAACCCTTAACTTAGATTTAAGCTACGATTTAATATTAATATAATAGGATCAATAATTAAACGGATTCAGTTAATTAACACACACAACTTTACTAATTAAATAAAGCAGTTAACGGAACTATTATAAAGTGAGTTAATATACGCTTAAATATTATAGGAATAGTATATAAACAAAGGACGAGCTCCCGCATAGGACTTTAAGGAAGGTAATATAGCTTACCTAAGTACACAAAACCTAAAGACTTAACGGCCTTTAAAGAAACTTAATTAGAAGTTTATAGGCCTGTACTAAATTAAGAAGAAACTAAGCCCGTACGCCTATAAGCTTAAACTACCAACTAAAATGAAAATACACCCAACGTTTTATATAAGCTTATTGCAGCCTTTAAGAAACAATCCTATAACTTATAAAGTACTACCGCTACCTCCCATAATTGTTAATAACGGTAATAGTTCTTACTTTATTAACTTAATTAATAATATACAATGGAAAACATAATCTAAACAATTCAAACTTCTTATTAAGTGGGAAGGATATAAAATATAAACCTAGGAAACCTATAACCAGATTAAGGCCAACGCGCCTTCCTTAGTAAAAGAGTTCTATAAGGACCATCCTTTATAGCCTGCTCTGGCTAAATGGATATAATATAAAGGCAAACAACTGCTACCTAATATAAAGACACGAAACACGATAGCAGGAAACCTAAAATTAAAAATAACTTAAAATACGTTATAACACTTATAACGCGATAAGTTATAAATTCTTAACTAAATTAAATTGTTTTAGACCTTTAGCTAAAAAGGGGGGGTACTGTAACGGGACTAGCCCAGTTACAGTAGGAATGTCTTAGTAAAACACTTAACAGATAACTATATAAAACTGTTCGTAACTGTTTATAACTATCTGCAACTATCTATAACTATCCGTAATTGTCTGCTATAATCCACCATTTTCTACCAAGTTCTGCCAACTTAATTAAAATCCACCAAATTCCACTAATATAATGGAATTTGGTTAAAACTTATTAAAATCCGTATGGGCTTATGCCCACGCGTCTACTACTAAGACCCCAAATATTCAGTTATAAGTTTCCTATATTCCTTTCTCTTCTTTATGCAATATCTTATACTCTACAAGAGCTATATACCCTTAGATTAGATAGAATTTATATTTGTTCCTTTAAATCTTCCCTAAAGCCTCTTCGCGCCCTCATAGCCTAATACTAGTAAACTAATATATACAGTAAACAAAGCAGAGATTCTAGAAGACTGGACTACTACCCTATCCCTAAGAAAATAAATACCGCTAAATTCTACCGTAACTATCTACTAAGTCCCACTGTAACTTTCTACTAAGTTCTACTATAACTATCTACTAAGTTCCACCGTAACTGTCCACTAAGTTCTACCGCAATTGTCCACTAAACTCTACTGTAACTATTTACTAAGTCCCACCGCAACTTTCTACTAAGTTCTACCGTAACTGTCCATTAAGTTCCACCGCAACTGTCTATTAAGTCCTACCGCAACTATCCACTAAGTCCTACCGCAACTTTCCACTAAGTTCTACCGCAACTGTCCACTAAGTTCCACCATAACTATCCACTAAGTTCTACCGCAATCTACCGTCTCCTGCCTATATTATAACACTACCAGAACTATAGGTCCCCTATATATACCCACTCAACCTAGGTTAGGCAATAAGACACCTAACTTTAAGATATTTGCTATATGCACATACAACCATATATATAACAGCTAAGGGCATTATAGCCAAGGCCAAAACTAGAGCAATTAAGACCTCCCCCCTATAACGCCTAACCTTACACCTGTCTCCCACACGTACTATATAGGGCCGCCACCTCGTTTCCGCCCCCCTAAGCCAACTAAGTTATACTAGCCTAGCCGTAGCACTGGAGAATTAGATACGCCCTAACCTAGACAATATTAAATACACTTATGCCGTTAATTTTACCCAGTTCTATAAACAAAAAGGCGTAAAGGTGATAAGGATCTATATGGCGGAGCTAGTAGAACTAGTTAAACAAGAAAAACACTAATAGCTGCTTAAGGAGCTGCCTATAGGCCTAATAGAAGTACCAAACCTATTAGAAAGGTCTTTTTGCTAGCTAGTAGAAGGTAACTATATAATAGAGGAAGCCTGTAAAGCGCTACCCCCTTATTTCTATACATCGGGAAAATATTCGCAGGATAAGATTCAAGTAGACTTTGATTTTCGCGTTTCACGTAATTGACATGCAATTTGACCAACTTAATACGCAATTAACCAACTTGACACGCAATTAACCAACTTAACACGCAATTTAACTAACTTAATATGCAATTAACTAACTTAATAACTTTAAAAGCTAACTATATATTTCTTAATACGCAATTAACCTACTTGGCAACTTTAAAAGTTAAATAATACGCAGTTGACCTACTTAACAACTTTAAAAGCTAACTATATGTTCCTTGACACACAGTTAACCTACTTAGTAACTTTAAAAGGTAACTATATATTTCTTAACATGCAATTAAGGTAAAGTTATATGCTATATATTTAACTATTATATATTATCTAATATAATCTTATACAATCTTATATAGTTTTATTACTTGGAGGCTCTGCATAAGGCTCTGCACGAGGCTCTACACGAAGCTCTACACGAAGCTCTACACGAAGCTCTACACGAAGCTCTACACGAAGCTCTACACGAAGCTCTACACGAAGCTCTACACGAAGCTC
>Ga0307507_10004918_pt1 | contig 22837 bp, 11 predicted proteins | sample 7_EM_MG_FD_207223 | JGI IMG/M metagenome (GOLD analysis project Ga0307507, IMG submission 207223) | Populus trichocarpa ectomycorrhiza microbial communities from riparian zone in the Pacific Northwest, United States - 7_EM | ecosystem: Host-associated > Plants > Roots > Unclassified | place...
ACCGCCAAGCTACTGCTTAGAGAAAGATAAACTATATAACTTAAGGAATAAAAAGCTTCCTAGTATACTTCTCCAAATTTAACCGTTACGTAAAAGAAATAGGCTGGAACGACTCCGCACTAATTAATAGCCTTATTAAATCCCTAAGCCCCAAACTAAAAACCTCCCTAATAGGTGTAGACCTACCAGGAGCTCTTAACGCCTGCGCAAACGTTATTAATAAATGATATAATGATATACTACGCCTAACACCAAAGTCCGCTCCTTAATATAATACAACAAACCTATAAACGTCTATTAAGTTATCGTCTCAGCCTAAGCACCCTAACGCTATGGATATTAATACTGGAACCCTAGGATACACCCCACTAGGGTCCTTTAAATAAGAACAACGCACTAAGCTAGGCCTCTGTTTTAAGTATAGAAGTAGCTCCTACCTCTCTAACTACTACTCCGTCCCTATGCCCTAACGCGAATTATAAACGGCTAATACTAGCAGCCGTTTACCGTATTAATCCTCTAGTTACCGTCCCCAATCTCTACCTGGTTCTAGCCCCGTATCCAGTAAGCACTACTTACAAGGACGAAGCTACAACCGATACGCTATAAGAACTCCACCCTAATCGCCTCTAAAAGGAAGGTCCTGGAGCTAAGTTACTCTCCGGGACGGCGCTGCCTCAGGATCTTGTTAAATGCTTTAGATGTTACAAACTCTAACTCTTAGGATCGCAGCATAACCGTTAACTATTGTCTTCGGCAGAATAATTAATAGGTTAATACTTAAGTCCTAATTAATACAGGAGCCAGTAGCACAGGATTTATTAATAAGATCTTTATATAAGATAATGGTTTTACTCTAACCCCCCTTAACTGGCATATTAATGTATTTAGATTTGATGGCAAACGCACTATCTTAGGCTATATTACCCATGTAGTATTCCTAAGACTCTAATACCTAAACTACAAAGAACTGATTAAGCTTTTCGTTACCACTTTAGGTTACTTAGTGATACTTAGACAACCTTGGATAAAGCTATATAAGGTAACCATTAATTGGGACAACCTTAAGCTTCTATTTACCGCCTCCCGTTGTAAGTAGAAGTGCCTTATAACTTGCTACGCAGACCCTAAACCGAAATCTGAAAAATCCACTAGGATCTATTAGTCTAAAATTTCTACTAACGTCCACCCTACACCTAAAAAGTCCACCCAATTCCATTAAGAACCTGAAAATTATACTAAACTACACAAACTGACCCTAACTGCTACACCCCAAACTAAGCAGAAGCTTAAGCTTAATATACAAAAGTACCAGAAGAACTGGTATTCTACTATAAAAAGGATACTTAAAGAACCCAAACCTAAATCTAACACCGACTCTGTACCTAACACTAAGCTTAAACCCGAATAAGAAACTATATAAGAAACTAAGGACAATCCGAGCTCGCTTAACACCTTAAATATCTATATAATTGGAGCTACCCTATTAGCACAACTCGCCAAGAAACCTAAATATACGATCTTTGCTGTTACAATGGCCGATATTAAAAAGGCCTTAGCACTAAAGAAACACACCAACCCTACTATAAAAGTACTAGTATGCCACTATAACAACCTGGAAGTATTTTCACGAAAGGAAGCTAATAAGCTAGTAGAATACTGACTATATAACCATAAGATCGTACTCGAAGAAGGAAAATAGCCAGGATTTAGACCCTTGTACGGAATGTCCTAAAATAAACTCTAAGTATTGTGGAAGTACTTGGACGAACACCTAAGTAAAGGATTTATTAGAGTAAGCTCTTTGCCTATAGCTGTACCTATAATCTTTGTTAAGAAACCTGGCAGCGGTTTGCGCTTCTATATAGACTACTAAGCTCTTAACGCTATTACCATTAAGAATTAGTACCCGCTCCCGTTAATTTAAGAGACACTAAACCAATTAAGTAAGGCTCGCTACTATATAAAACTCGACCTTATCCACACATTTAACCGCCTTTGTATTATAAAAGGAGATAAATAGCTTACCGCATTCCGTACTAGATACGGACTATTTAAATACTTAATAACGCCGTTTAGCCTTGTAAATGCCCCGAGTTTATTCCAATACTTTGTAAATGATACCTTATGACCTTACCTAGACGTTTTCTGTACTGCTTATATTAACGACATTTTAGTATACAGCAATAACCTAGCTAAATATAAGAAACACGTTGACCTTGTTTTAGAAGCCCTATGTAGAGCTAGACTATAATTAGGTGTAGATAAATGCAAGTTCTATAAAACAGAAGTTCTATACCTCAGACTTATTATCTCTATAGACGGCATATAAATGGACCCAAAGAAGATTAAAGTAATTATAAACTAGTAAGAACCCAAAAACGTTAAGGACGTAAGAGCCTTTATAGGATTTGCTAATTTCTATTAACGGTTTATTAATAACTTCTTTGCCCTAGTTTTACCTCTTATAGCTTTAACCCAAAAGGACAAAGCCTTTATCTTTAATAAGGAATGTAAGAAGGCCTTTACCTATCTAAAAGTTATATTTACTACCGCACCCGTACTCTAACACTTTGACCTAAACTAAAAGAGTATTATAGAAGCTAACTTATCTAACTACGTCACTGGAGGCATTCTGTCTTAGTATAATAAAGAAGGGGTACTGCACCCTATAGCATACTTCTTAAAATGACTAAGTCCAGCTGAATGTAACTATAAGATCTATAATAAAGAATTGTTAGCCATTATTAGATGTTTTAAATAATAGCGACCTAAACTAGAAGGCGCTAGATTTCTAATTAAGGTCCTTAATAACTATAAGAATCTACAGTACTTTACAACTATAAAATAGCTAAGTTATTATTAAGCCCGCTAGTTAGAATATCTGTCTTATTTCTAATTCTTAATTATATACCGCCTAGGCGTTTAAGGTTAAAAACCTAATGCCCTAACTTGACATTTATAAGACATAATAGTATAGGAAGAAGTGCGCGCCTACCACAATTAAACCCTACTTTGTCCTAAATTATTTAATCCCCTGGCTAAAGACCTTACGGTATACGTCCTTAAAATAACTAATTAATTGATTAAACAGATTATAATTAATGAATACCTAAATAATAAGTTCATCTAAGAGATACTTAAGCTAATTTAAGATAGCGTTAGACGCTCCAAAAAGGTCTCTCTAAGTAAATATGAAGCTTGTGGAGACCGCTTATACTACTAGAACCGCCTAGTTGTACCTAACTATGACAAACTTAAGCTTAAGCTTCTTAAACACGTACACGACCTACCAGTAGCCGGCCACCTAGGCCAAGGAAAAACCCTAAAACTACTCTAACGGGAGTACTACTAGCCAAATATGTATAATATAATACAAAAGTATGTCTCTAGCTACTATACCTACCGACGAGCTAAAGCTTTGCATAAGACGTATAACGGCTTCCTAAAGCCACTACCTGTTCTAGACCGAAGATGGAAGGATATCTTAATTAACTTTATTATTAACCTCCCTATAAGTAAAGGCTGTACGAATATTATGGTAGTTATAGACCAACTATCCAAAATAAGACACCTAATTGCCTATCCTAATATATTAACACCTGCCGTTACCTGACTGTTCCTGGATTATGTGTAGAAACTCCACGGACTCCCTAAAACAATTATCTCTAATAGAGGCCGCCAGTTTGTCTCTATGTTTTGGAAAAAACTAACTACCTAACTCCGCATTAAAGCACTGTTGTCTACGGCATACTACCCGGAAACGGATGGTCAAACGGAACGTGCAAATGCCATAATAGAACAATATATTTGGATATATACGTCGTATCTACAGGATGACTGGATGGACTGGCTTGTATTTGCTAAGTTTACTGCAAATAACTCCGTTTTAGAAACCACAAAGGTCTCCCTATTCCTGGCTAACTACGGCCAGCATCTACAAATGGGTTTTGAACCCTTTAGTAATATTCCTCGCCTAGCTTATTAAGCCTTATAAGTTGCAGAAGCAAACGAGTTTATAAAGAAGATAGAAGAACTATAAGAGTTCCTTACTAACAAAATAACATAGGCCCAGTCTATCTATAAAGCTGTAGTAAATAAGAACTGAACCCTAGCACTAGTTTACCAAATTAGTAACTTTATCTGGTTAGACGCAAGAAATCTAAACACGAAACAACCTACTAAGAAACTTAACTGGAAGAACGCCGGCCCTTATAAGGTTGAAAAAGTTGTCTCTCCTTATGCCTACCAACTGAAGCTCCCTAATATGGTTAAAATCCACCCTGTATTCTATACGTTAGTCCTCTACCCTGCCGCCCCTATATTAAACGCCCTGCCTGGATAGATCCAAGACCCTCCCCTACTAGTTAAAGTGGATAGTGAGGATAAATACCTCGTTAAAAAAGTTAATAATATTAAGTATAATAAACGGAAACGCAAATATATATACCTTATAAAATGGAGAGGCTTTATTAAGCCCTTATGGGAACCCGTTAACTCTATAGGACTTATATAAGCCGTAGAAGACTTTTATGAACTCTACCTAGAACTACCTTAGCCCCATCTCGCAGAAGCTCGAGTTTAAAGGGGGGGTACTGTTATGGGACTCCTTTGTAACACCTTATACACGTCTACCTGTTTCTACCTGTTTCCACTTACGTAGCAAGAAGAGACCGACCACGAGATGGCAATCTAATGGTAATCTACGGCAATCTAACGGCAATCTGCCGCATTCTGCTATATTCTGCCAAGTCCACTAAATCCTACCAAGTTCTGCCAGGACCGCTACTCAAATCCTATTCTGCTCTATGTACGTGTCGACCAAGCAACTAAACTAGCGATATATACCCTTTCTTCCCGTTTCCTTACCTTCTCTCCTTACGCAACGTCTTGACTTTATTACATAGTTTATGTACATAGCTTAATAATATCTACTTCGCTATATATTATCATCGCTTATGCTCACTCCGTAACACTTACTTATTTTTTTAAGGTATTCTTTAACTAGTTTCTTGTATCTTTATACTATCTCTTATCTTTAGGGTTATAGCTACTTATATATTTCCTTCCTGCCTATTATTAGCTAGTAATAAGAACCGCGCATTATATAAACTATATATATCGCGTGTAGGGGCCTAGTTTTAAGACCGGGCAGTACTTTTCCAGCCCGTTTTTAATTGCTGCCTAAATCCTTTCTAGTCTTTGGTCGATTTCCTTAGGGGTAGCTAATAAGCCTCGCTTATTTAGTATTAGGTAGATTTCTTCTAGGTCTTAAAGTTATTGTTTAACTATATTAAAGAAACTGTCTATCTTAGGCTTCTTTATTGCGTATCTTTTGCTATTTAGTTGCGCTTTAATATCTAGATCTAGCTATATCTAAATAGGGATAAATAGTAATGTATAATTACAGCACCTGTCGTACCGAACGCGTGCTTACGCGTTCGGTGCACTAACCACCCGCTTACGCGTCTAGTGCACCCCTGAAGCACTGACTAATTAGGGGGAGGTCGCATCAGTATATAGACCACGTAGTCTGCTTCAATACAAGAGACAGTCACCATCTAAACAAGCATACGATACTACATGTATTTCGTGCCCGTGGATACGACTCACTCGTGCTATTAAGTTAGTACGAACAAGTAAATATATAACAAAGCCTTATAGGAAATACTATAGTAGATTTATTAGTGGGCTAGGTATATAAGTAAATAAGAACCTAATAATATAACATAACTAGTAGAGTAGGTTGCCTAATAGATTAACTTCAATTATATTTTAAGATTTACTATAAAGAGAAGAACTATTTAGGTAGGGACTGTGGTCCTTTAAATATATAATATAACTTCTAAGAAATACTATGCTCTATTACTCTATCTGCTCTATCTACTCTATAATAGATCTTATAGATTATACAGATTACGTAGATCCCGTTACGTATCCTATTATATAACTTAGCTACCCTATATTCTATAGTTTAACTAATTCTAGCGTCTTTCGCGCTTCTACTACCAGTCCATTTATATCCTCCCCTAGTAGTTATATTACTGCCAATATAAGGTCTATAATACCGCTACCTAATATAAATGTATAAAGCGCAATAAGTTATAAGTCTTAACTAAAATTAAATTATTTTAGAACTTTGGCTAAAGGGGGGGTACTATAACAGGACTAGCCCAGTTATAGTTAGGATGTTTTAGTAAAACACTTAATAAATAAATTCTAACGCTTTGACCAAATTCTACTAAATTCTATTAGCTTAATTAATTCCTGCCAAGTTTTAAAAGATTAATTAAATTCTACTAAAGTCCGTTAAAGACTATATATATATATGTATGCATTAATTACTAAAACCCCTAACTATTTTATTATAAGATTCTCGCGTTATTTCCTTCTCTTTTTTATATAACGTCTTGTTCTCTATAAGAGCTATATATCCTTAGATTTAGATAAAATATATATTATTCCTTTAAATCTTCCCTAAAGTCTCTTTGTGCCCTTATAGGAAGTTGCTAATTATATATAAGGTTTATTAAGTCGCCTATAAGCAAAGCTAAGAGAATTATACCTTATTTTAGGTTGTAATCTTATAGTTTACTATTAATTAGTTAGTATTTATAGATTAATTTAGAGCTAATTTAAAAATAGGTATATAAAAGGCGTTTTAGTTACTAGTAGGAGTTATACTAGTTCTATATATACCGTATAATTATAGTAATTAACGAGTTAATGTACTACTTACTATGTAACGGAACCTTATAGCAGGAACTACGGTAGGTTCTGTTATTGGGCTAGGTATATAGGTAAGAACAAAACAACAACGTAATAACAACTGGTGGAGTGGTTGCCCAACAGATTAACTCCAATTGTATTCTAAGATTTACTATAAGGAGAGAACTATCTATGGTAGGGACTAAGGTCCTTTAAATATATAACCGTACTCCTAAGAAATCCTCTCTTGTACATAAGGTACGTGTTATACGTGTTATATATAGACGTACACCGCGTACACTTCGTACACTATGTATAATATTATATGACTCGCTTACTATTCCTTATTATATGGTTCTACCGGATCTATCCTAGACTGTACCTATATTAACTAACTAGCTTCCTGCGACTCTTCCCTAAGTAGTCGTAATATTGTACTTAAAGCGTCCGTAATACCATCTCCCTTCTCTTTATCTTTGTCCTTAAAGATTCCTAATATCTCTAAGTTATCTTACTAGAGGTGTAATGTTTGTTTAATTAGTCTGGTTAATATCTTTGCTTATTATACCTAAAGCTTCTTCTTCTTTACAAGCGTAATATTATGCTTGCACCGTGGCTGCCATACTGTCACTTAGTGAGATAATGTCGTCTCCATATTCTTATTATGCAAAAGTAGGGTTGGTGTGTGTTATAATAGCAAGTCCTTTATCTTAATAACCCTTATCTTGCTTAGAGTGTACTAAAGTAAACGTTTAATCGTCCTATAATGTTCGCTCTGTTTCTAACGCTAAGTATACACGTCCTATAACTCTTAACAGTCTTCAAGTTCCCTAAGTAACTTATTATAGGGTCTTATGTTCAATCTACTGCTATGAAACTTAACGGTAAGCTCTTAAGCGCCTTAGATAAGCTTTATTATTCGCGGAAAGTGGAGCAGGAGGCTGTAGCTGCTTAACAGCGTGCCCTTAAAGCCCATCTATTGGCCTCTGCCCGTCTTCTTTATCTTAAGAAAGTGCGTAAGAAGGTTCGTTTTAAGGAGTAGAAACTGGTTTAACAGGGTTTATCTAAGCTAGGTAACGAAAGGACTGGCTTTTCTCCTATAAGGGAAATAACTCCAAGTAGCTCAGCAATTGCTCCTCTTAGGTCCCCCTTAAGTGACTTGTTCTTTGGCGATTCTTCTTTATTAATATTACCTAACCTACTTTCTTCTAATACTCCCGTACCTTTCCTATAGCATTCTTTAAGTTGCTTAGTAGTTCCTAGGTAGTCTTATTATAGCCTATCCACTTTACCTTATACTATATTTCGTCATCTATATCTTTATAACTAATAATCTTTAAAACTTACTATTTGTCTTTCTCTTGTCCTCTATACATGTCTGCCTTATAGATTAATGGCTTAATATTCCCATATACTGGCTCTAGCATTGCGATATATTATATAGGGTAGATCTTTATTTTGGCTAGTAGGTTTAACTTATACATAACTAATAAAATTCTTTGTTTAACTTTAAAAGGTCCTAGTCTAACATAGTCTAACTTCTTGCTTAGTCGTCAACTCTTGAAATTTTTATATAGTAGCCACACTTTATCTCCCTCCTTAAGATCTGGTCCCTTAGATCTCTTAGCATTATAGTACCTTTTTATTCATTCTTGTACTAGTTTAGCTGTTTCTTTAAGATCTATATAAAGATTTATTAACGTCTTTATTCTTTACTTAGCTATACTACTCGTCTTTTTTGCTTAATGTGGCGATAATAATGTTCTTAGCTTATACCCGTAATTCGCCTTAAATAGTAATATCCCCATTCCTTCTTGTGGTGTTGCATTATATGTAAACTATATAACTAGTAATAATAATACCCAATTATTCTATGCGTAATTAATATAATGTCTTAGATACTGTTCTAGTGTCTAGTTTAGTCTTTCCGTTTGTCCATCCGTCTGCGGATAATACGCTATAGATATTACTACGCAAACTCCTTATTCTATTAGAAATACTTCCTAAAATACTATTATAAATCTTAGATCTCTGTCTAATATAATCTTATCTAGTGCTCTATATCTTGCAAACACTTCTTTTATATAGATTCTAGCAACGTCTTCTGCTAATATTTCTTTAGTGTATGCTATAAAGTATCCCCACTTTATTAGCTTGTCTACTATTACTAAGATCGCATTATAATCTTGTCCTATAATAGGATCTTTTAACTTTGGTAACTTAATAATAAAGTCCTATAATATAACCTCCTATAGTCTTCCTAGTGTTTTAATAGGTTATAGCCCTCTATGCGGCTTATGCCTTATTGGTTTGTTCCTTTAGCAATCTAGATACTCCTTTATAACTTATCTTGCTAGTCCCTAGATTTCTTAAATAATATACTCCTCTTAAAGTCTTAACACTAAGCCTATAGCTCTATTATATCCTTGTATTATTCCCTTATGGAATTCCTTAATAAATTCTTCTGTAATAAACTTAGGCATATACGTTGCTTCTCTGTTTTTATATTGCTCTAAGTCTAGATCCTCTACCTATGCTTCTTAGATCTTCTATATCTAATTACTCTCTAGTAACTTATAGATCTGACTTTCCTTAGTCGCTATAATCTTTAAATAATTATACCTAATTAATCTATCTTAATCCTTTTATAATAAAGCTCCCAATAGCTTTTTATTACTTTATAGTTTAGCTTTTCTGCTTAAAGCATCTGCTCGTATGTTGTCTGTATCCTTGGTATACTAAATTTCAAAATAGTATTCTATAAGCATTTCCGCCCATCTAACCTATCTTTAGTTGAGTTCCTTTATTATTAGGAATCCTATAAGGTTCTTATAGTCCATCTTAACCATAAATAGTTTCTCTATGCCTTATAAGAATGCTCTCTATTCCTTAAGTGCTGTAACTATACCTAACAACTCCTTATTGTAGATATTATAGTTTAACTCTAGTGGTGTCATCTTTTAACTATAGTATGCCACTAGGTGCTATCTATCTTAATATTTCTATATAAAGTATGCCCCTAGTGTAAAGTCTAATACATTTATTTCTATAACCGTCTCTAGACCTAGTTAATAGATCTTAAGAACTGGCTCCTAGGTAAACAACTTTTTAATTCTCTTAAATAGTTCTTATTACTCCTTTCCCCATACCCATAGTTCTTGTTTCTTAGTTAACCGCGTAAATAGCTTAATGTCCTATAACTATTACGCTATAAACCTTCTACAGTAATTGCAAAACCCTAGGAACGATTTTAACTGCGTAACATTCTCTAGTTCTTGCCAATTTACTATAGCCTCGATCTTTTTTAGATCTATGCTAAGTTGGCCTAGTTTAATAATAAATCTAACAAAATCGGTCTTTTTAGTGAAGAACTCGCATTTTTTAATTGCTACTAGCATCTGTTCTTTTTATAGTCTCTTTAAGACCCATTTAACGTGTTCTCTGTGTTCTTCCTCACTCTTTAAGTAGATGATAATGTTGTTAAGGTATACCATAATAAATTCATCTAGGTGTTCTCCTAATATACTATTAATTCACTTCTAGAACGTTACTAGTGTGTTTATAAGCCCAAATTGCATAACTAACGGTTTATATAGTCCTTCCTTTGACCTAAAGGCTGCCTTCTATTTGTTGCCTTTCTTAATCCTAATCTAATGGTACGCCTATCTTAGATCTATCTTTATAAAGATCTTTACGTTGCTAATCCTGTCTTGGATTTCGCTAATTAAGGGTAAAGAATATCTATCCTTCCTAGTAATGCTGTTTAACTGTCTATAGTCTATACACATCCTAAGTTTTCCGTTTTTCTTTAGGATGAATAGTACTAGATATCCCGCTAATAACTATAACGGTCTAATATATCCCTTGCGTAAGTTCTCCTAAATAAACTCCTTAAGCGCTACTAACTCTATTTCAGTGAGCTTATAGATTAGAAAGAACTTTAGACTTATTCCCTCTTCTAATTCTATCTTATAGTCCCATACTGCATACTCTAGCAGCTTTTCACTTTCTAGTAACTATGACTTTTTACCATACTTGTGGTATCTCTTTGGTATATAACTTAAGCCTTACTTAGTCTCTTTATATGTCGCTCCAACTTAGTACTATACCAGCTTAGTTTACTGTCGCACTTTACACTATTAAGTATCCTTAATATTAACCTAATCTATAACCCAATTAATCTTTAGATTATACTCCTGTAACTAAGGCATCCCTAGTATTACCTCATCCTATCCTAATAGTAAGATATTAAAAGACATTCTAACTGGTCTCCCTTTAATAGTTATCTGAATAGGTCCTATTTTAAGATTAATAATGCCTCCTCTATAGGCTATCTAATCTCCTAAAATTATTATAAGTGGATATAGGTATTCCTTTTATCTATATAGTAACCCTATCCTTTTTACTGTCTTTAGTGATATATAGTTTCTAGTTACTCTACTATCTACCAATACTTTGAACTGCTAATCTTACCACTTAATTTATAAATTTAGGTATTGTTTTTAAATTCCTTTAAGGGTTTAAGGCTCTAATACTAGTTCCCTCTAGTTCTATACGCCTCCCCTTTTCCTAACTGTTGGCTGCTAGATCCTACCTATACTTAGTCTAATTTAGGCCAATACTTAGTTCATTTCTTTTCCTCTATATACTATAGACAAGTGTTCTCTAGGCACTCCCACCACTATTATCCGTCTAGGTATTCTTCTATAAGGAATTTTCCTAGTTAAAGTATTAAGTCCCCTTAACCTTATACTTCTACTGGGTGCCAACTATATATATACTTAGCGTTCCTAAACCGCTTTTCCTCTAGTGCCTAATATATCCTTACTAAGTACTTCTGGTTCTTGTCTTTAGGTGCCCTATATATATTATACATATTATCCACATAAGCTATCCATAATAGTGTATAATACGCTATATGTTTTAGGTTAACTCTTAGTTTATCTTTATCTTTAAGTTTAAACCTATACCTAGTTAACCTAACCACTGGTATCTCTGCTATAGGTACTAAGATTTATTACTTACTTCTCTAGTCCCTAGATCCTTCTTCTAGGTTCCTTAATGTTATAATTAATGCTCCTTTAATATAACTTATGCGTTTCTCCATAATAGGTTGGTTTTAGACAACTTTTTTTATCTAGCTATATATAAAAGTCTTCCTATTTATTGCTATGTTGTTGCCTATACCACTTTCCGTATAACTGGTTTAGTATATATAGTTTATCTATTAGAAAGTACCTTGTTATTGCTGCATTGTAATATCCTTTAGTATATCTTTCTTTAAACCTAGTTAGGATGTCTAGATCCTCTTTTTATTCCAGTTTGTTTAACTACTTTACCCTAGGTGTCCCTATACTTGGCCTATTAGTAACTCTTTATATGGGTGCTCTGTCCCTTATATAACCTAGCGTAGCTAACCTCTTGTCTAGCTTTTACTCTTATTATATAATAATTCTTATCCTAAACTTATCTACAGTTTCTTATTTTCTGCGTCTTGTAGCTAGATCTTTATAGTCGTCTTACTTTTTAATCCTGGTATTAACTATTCAATCTTTAGGCTAAACACTACGTTTACCTAGGATTACTAACGTTCTTATTTATTCTCCAAACTTATAGTTCTTGAACTTGCGTCCTATACTTATTCGTTTGTTACTGAACTAAGTTACTACCCTTTCCCATTGGTTTCCATCCGTTATAGGTCCTTAGGTATGTCTTATCTCACTTTAAGAATCTTAAGCTTCTCTTATCTCTGCTTAAGAATCTTAAGCCTATAGCCTTTTACCTTTATTAAGTAATAAGCTAGCACTAGTAGTTGTCTACTTACTTAGTTTCTTCTAAACATTACTCCTATTGTCTTATAAAGCAATAGAAATTGTATCTAATGGTGTTATAACATCCATTACTAAACCCTATTCTGTAATAGTTTTAGTTTTTACTTCTATTTCGACTTTTCTAAGGTTCGCATGCTCCTAATAAGCTGCCTTTATTACCTTATTATTAGTAAATGCTTCGCCTTTATTAAATTTATTGTCTTTAATGTCCAATCTATAAGCTGGTTTACTGGTTTCTTTAAACTTAAATAATAATGGCTCCTATAGCTAATAGCTTGCGCCATACTTAGCGTCCTTATAAATTCGGTATGCGTTGTTGTAATAATACACAAAACTATTAATTAAACACTCTTTAGTTCCTTATAGTGCACTATTATCCCTCTATATATATATGCCGTCTGCTGGTCTGGTTTCCTTTACTATATAGTTACTCTAACCACCTCTATAGTCTCTGGCGAAATAACCTTATTTTTTGCAATTTATGCAAGCTCTATCTCTAAACCACCTTTTTTACTATGGAGTCCGCCTAAACGTCTTCTACTACTAAGATCCCTGGTTTAGCCTCTACTCCTAGGTCCTTTAATTACTTAATCCTTAACCTTTGGGTTTCTATAGTTTCTTTTTCTACCTTTAGGTTTCTTTAGTACCGCTTAGGTCTATTAGCTCTGCGCCATTCCATAGTTTTTAACTCTATGTCTGTTGTTGCGTACTCTGCGCCTTATATAACTGTAGAACTCTATCTTGCCCTCTCTTAGCTTATTCCCTTTAATAGATCCTATTATTAATCTTTATTAACTAATCTATTAACTCTCTTAGAGTATCCGCATCTTCTATTAGGATAATTATGTCCTGGACTTTAGCCTTAAGTCCCTATTTATACTATGCTATAAGCGCTCTATTATTCCACTTAACCTATATAGCTAGTGTTTAAAACTATGTTGTATACTTAATTGCTAAAGTGCGTTATACTAAGTTCTAAAGCTTTCGTTCCGCTGTGGTTATAGCCTCCAGGTCTCTAAATATCTGCGTTAGTTATTCCGTAAACCCGTTCTAACTAGCAAATATATACCATACGTCTTGGTTAGTAGTTGTCATACTATTAGCCTATATTTCCGTAAAATATAGCTTAAACCACTTAAGTGCCCTCCCCGTCAGGAATAACCCTGTATAGGCTACTTAATCTAATGATATTGCTAACTTCGCTCCTTCCTGTACTACCTTAAAGTGCATTTGCATAAGAAATCCCTTAAGCTTTAACTTCTCTCCTAAAAATTGTTTAATTGAAGGTAACTTAATTTTTGCTACTCTAATTCTATTAATGTATTCTTTAAGTATCCTATTATTGTCTTATAAGTGATTAACTATTTCCTGTAACTAACCTTGCGTAACCACTTAAGAATCCCTATTATTTATACTGGTATCACCTAGCCCTAAGGTTGTGGCTGCCATTAACGCCGTTATAACTGGTGCTCTAGGTGGCATGTTGTTTAATCTTGTTTAATACCATAACCTTAGTAGTAAATGTGTAACGGAACCTTATAGTAGGAACTACGGTGGGTTCTATTATTAGGCTAGGTATATAGGTAAGAATAAAACAATAACATAATAATAACTAGTAGAGTGGTTGCCTAATAGATTAACTCTAATTATATTCTAAGATTTACTACAAGGAGAGAACTATCTACGGTAGGGACTAAGGTCCTTTAAATACACAACCATACTCCTAAGAAATCCTCTCTTATACGTGAGGTACGTGTTATACGTATTATACATAGACGTACACCGCGTACACTTTGTACACTACGTATAATATTATGTGACTCGCTTACCATTCCTTGTTATATGGTTCCACCGGATCTATCCTAGACCGTACCTGTATCAACCAACTAGCTTCCTGTGACTCTTCCCCAAGTAGTTATAACATCGTACTTAAAGCGTCCGTAACATACTATAAGGTAAGAATATAGATATATTAGTAAACTTAGGACAAAGGTAGTTAGGATAAAATTGGTTACTAGGTCTTCTAAAGATATAAAGCCGCTAGTGCCTACTATAATATATAGCTGCCTTATCTATCTATATAACTCTCTACTTATTCTCTTTTTAAAAGTAATAATAAGCTAATATAAAGACTAACCAGGCGTAAATATAAGCTATAGTAAGCTAGGGCTTTATATAAGTAATATAGCGTTAAAAGCCCTCTTTAAGATATTAGGCGACTATAGAGTTGGAATAAGGGACTCCTACGTAGAAGGAAAGCTCTAGGTCCCCTACTGTATCTCCTAGCCAAAAAGATAAGTAGAGGAAGACAAAAGAAATACCGTACGTATGGTAAATCTAGGCTGTCGGGTAGGGTGGTATATAAGCGGGTGGTTGAGAGGCTTATCACAGATGTATATGATTCGATTGCGCGTATAATGTGTTTATACCGTACAGGAGGAAGGGGGTCGCCGGAGGTAGAGGTTGCCGTGGTTCGATGGCTCGAATACGTACGTCGAGACGTAGTAGCTGTGTTCCTAAGTCTCCGCTGGGGCTCACCCTCCCAGCAAGAAAAAATTTCCCATCACCACCATGTCGCAGTGCCCGCGATGCGCTGCCGTACGTAACGTCTCTGCGTTTGCTCTAACAGTCTATTGGCACGATCCCAACGGAACGCCAATAATAGCCGCTAGGTTCCCGGGCTCCACCGCGTGGAGGTGCAGAGGCCGATTTCATGGAGCCTTAAATAACTATTATAGTTATTAAGTTATAGATATTTAAAAAAAAAAGTTATATTTTTATTACTGTGCACGAGATGGCCCAAACCTCTAGGCTTGTACACGATAAACATAGCTCTAAGCTGGTTGGCCATTAGAGAGGTTCGCGGATGGTGCTGGTAAAGCTTTGGAATTCTAATTGGGTGCGACTCAACGACCGTGTGAACCACGGAAAAACCCCTCCTCCGGTTCTTTCGAAGTTTTGGTAAGTGTAAACCTCAGCCATTCTATAACCTATAATCCACCAAGATGCTTTGCGCGAGTGAGTATTCTATCACCTGTTAAATGGAAGCTTGTAGCGCTGACAGGTTCATTAGTATCCGGCGAAGCGCCGCAAGTCCCTGTAGCTTCGCGCAAGAGTGGTATGTCGAAACCCAGTTTAGTTTGCAGTTGTATTTGGAAAGCTACTGACAACCGCTAGGTAACGTTTTTGAGAAGCGTCTTATTGAAGCCCACATTGCAGAGCATCATACGGACCCGGTTACTGGCGAGGACCTGTCTGCGGATGACCTCATTGAGCTGAAGTCGGCTCGAGTTGTTCGACCACGACCTCCGACTCTCACATCTATTCCCTCGCTCCTCCACGCGTTTCAAACAGAATGGGACGCGATCGCTCTCGAAACATTTACGCTGAAGCAACAGCTGGCACAAACGCGACAGGAGCTTAGCACTGCCCTATACCAGAATGACGCTGCGACGAGGGTTATTGCAAGGCTTACGAGGGAGAGAGACGAAGCTAGAGATGCGCTGTCAAACGTCACAATAAGCGCTGGAGGCGCGACTAGTAATGGAGATGCTATGCATGTGGATAGCCAAGAGCTACCGGAGACGCTCGCAGTGAAAGTGGATGAAACTCAGAAAGAGTATGCGCCTTTAGAACTCCCAGATTACGATCTTTCTTAACATATAATAGACTTTCAAGCACGAGACGCAAGAGGCCAGTGCCAGAGAATTGGGCGACTGCGGAAACTATCCAAGCCATAGAATCTACACAATTCACCGACTCCCTCTACCCTGGAAGCAACTCAGTCTCCCTCGACGAATCAGGAGATCTGGCGCTTTTTGGTGGTGCCGATGGTGTTGCTGGCATCTATTCTATATCACAAAAAGAAACAGTCCACGCATTGAAGTGTGGTAGTGCAGTGACTGCGACTTCATGGTGGGACTCTCGGCAGGTTGTTGCTACTTTTGCTGGAGCAGTCAAGTGTTTTGAAAATGGCGCAGAAATTGGCCAGCTCGGCTCTCATGCTGGAGCGGCAACATCACTAGCTATGCATCCTAGTGGTCAGATCCTGGCATCGACGGGAGTGGACAAGAGCTTCATATTCTATGATCTCTCTAACATGAAGGTTGCTTCACATATTTACACGGAATCAGGTAAGCATCATCATGCTATTATCATCCAGGCTCTGCTCTAATACCTGAAACAGAGATCACTTGCAGTGAGTTCCATCCGGACGGGCACCTTTTTGCGGTTGGAGGAAAAGATGGCCAAATCAGACTATTTGATGTCAAGTCTGGAGCTACTATGGCATCCTTCGATGCTGGTGGTCCGCCACAGAGCATTTCATTCTCTGAGAATGGCACTTGGTTCGCGTCAGTCGTTAGAGGCCAAACCAGTGTCGCTATCTGGGATCTGAGGAAGATGGCGACCATCAAGGTGCTCGAAATTGGTAGTCCGGTGGAGAGTGTGCACTGGGATTACACGGGGCAGTTTGCGGCGATTGCAGGCCCAGGATGTGTTTCTGTGCAACAGTACTCGAAGTCCTCGAAGAGTTGGTCTGAGCCGTTCAGGAAGGCGGTTCCAGCAAAGGATGTGCAATGGGGACCGAATGCTTCTTCTTTAGTTGTGTTGACTCCAGAAGGAGGCATCAATGTCTTGGGCTCATAAGTTATGAGAGTCGGATTTTGGTTATAGGGCGGCGTTCAGAAATGTAACAACACTACCCCTTTGCAGTAATATAAGGCGAGCAAGGAATGCTTCTAAAGCCATGGCCAACTTGTTTAACAGCGCGACTCGTGATACCAGCGGGTTGGTCTTGGGTGTAGTAAATTTTAGCTAGAAGACTCAATTACAGCGCCTTGAATAATTATTAACAGTCACCAGTTCACTACTTTACTGTGGTGCTCTTACGTGATTTCGTTCAGTCGAATGACCTCCCGAAATCGCAAATCGCCGAGAACCAACTCCCCTCCATCCTTGCCACCACCGAGACCAGCGAACAACCAACACAGCAACGCACCGACACTCAACTCTCCTGCAACTTGACCACCTCCTCGCTGCCAACACTCCCCCCTTCCTCCTCCAAACGATAGGCTTCGTTCAAGTCTGATCAAAGCATGGAAGGCGACTCGTACTTCGGTTGTTCGCATAGACATAAGGTACGTTGCTTCTCACAAACATGACCCACAGGGCCCAGAGCGGCTGCGCTCATTCTGCAAGTGCTTTCTTACTAACATGATTCTCTCTACTAGAGGACACATACTGAGATGGAAGGCGACCATCACCAGTCTCCAACCTGGAATCCGTACCATCGATCTTCAACCGCCGAGTCTCGTTCCAGCCAGAGCCACCCTCGAATGTCAGGGCTACACCTCCCTCCGCTGAGGCCTCAAAGATTCGTTGAAGATAGCTTAGATTCTAGGCGGCCAGCATCTATAACAACCACATCAAGTAGTTCGCAGGCCTTTATCGATCTCACGGCCGACGACGCTGGACCCTCCGCTCCTGCGGAACCTGTGCAGGCCTTTTCCAACCGAGCCTCACGCCCTCCTCGATACAACCGCGAGATAATAGACATAGAAGAAGACACGCAGCCTCCGATACATATACCAGATAGTCCGGAAGTGGAATTTATCTCTGCAAGAACTATAGATCCACCGCGCCAACCCTCCCAACCGCGACTCTACTCTGATATCGACTTGACAGATGAAGATTTTGAGATATATGGTGTGCGGCCACGGGAAGGGGGGGGGGGGGGGGTGAACGTGGCCTCCCCTGCTATTCGATTCGCGAGGGAGGTGGAGGACATTTTTAGAGAGGCAGCAGGTCTCTCGCACCTTCGACGGGCATTACAGAGAGTACGAGGGCCTGGTGCGCGACGAGATACTGTGGGAGTGGGAGTGGAAGTACAGCCAAGGGCTGGACGCCACAGAACGAACGTCATTTACGGATTCAATGCACCAAACTTGGATTTTGAAGTCGTGGGTTTCGATTTGGGACAACAACGGCAAAGGACAGTGACCCCCACATATGAAGCACCACAGGCTGCGCCAGAAGGATTTACAAGATCTCCAGCGGAGGATGACGTGCTCGTCTGTCCAAATTGTGGGGACGAGTTGTGCGTCGGAGATACCGATCTGAAAAGGCAAGTTTGGATTCTCAAAGGATGTGGTCACGTAGGTTTTTCCAGATGCTTTATTGAGGCAGAACAGGAGCTGACACCTTTGCAGGTCTATTGTGGTGACTGCACAGAGAACCGAGCACTCAAAGCTAAGAAAAAGAAGGAAAAAGGCGCCGTGCGCTCCGCCCCTTTCAAAGCTTGCGTAGTGGAAGGATGTGATAAGAAGTGCGCAGCTCGAGGAGCGATGATCCAAATTTTCTTATAAGTTTTGCATGCTCTGGAGCATTGAAATTTCTCCCTGATGCCTGTTTCCTTACTCCCACTTTTATGTACGCATTTACCTGGCGGCTCCCGTGGTATTTGGCAATGCCCTCGCGTGAATACTCAGGTTTCTTCTCTCTTCTATCTTACTTTTAGTTTGGTTTGTTGTTGCATAGCCTGAGGAGTTACAGCGTCGCATACTTTTGTGGCACATCTAGATGAATATCTTAGTTATGGGACGAGATGACGGATAATGAGGGTCCGGCGTATCTTTAGCGAAACCATGGACTGTAATTATGCCGAATGACATAGCAGTATCTAAACACATTTATCCTCTATGCCATCGTCTACTGCTTGGTGTGATACTGACCCCTCGGCGTTTCCGGCGTTAACGCCAAGCCGGACCCTAATCCCTGCCGGAAATATCCCAACAACAAACGAAAGCTCCGGAGATACATTCAAGCTCCACAGCCCACCTGTCAGTTCTCTAGGAGCTCCCTACGAGCCAACCCACGCTTCTATATACTGGACTGGCCTAAATTCTCCTTCTGTCGCAAATTCACGATGGCAAGCCAAACCCGGTCACCACCGCGAGCTTCGTCCGCACCTTCGCCGTTTAATAATACATACCTCGTTGCTTATAACTTCGTCTCTGCAATTCTATGGCTGACCGTGCTGGGACGCGTCATTACAATCGCGCCGGTGGCGGGGCCGGGAAAGGTGTATCAAACATCGGAGGCGTTTGCGCGGTTGACACAGACGGTGGCGTTGGCGGAGGTGCTGCATAGTCTTTTTGGTGAGTTCGAGGGGTCTCTTTGCAGAAACTGCTTAGCATGAGTATAGCAGTAAGGAAGGCACTGAAGGGGGGGCTTGGAGCTGATGATGGCAAGGAGCTCGGGTAGTATGTTGAGCAAACCAGAGGAGCTTGGGAATCTCCTGTGAAGGTTATGCGCGGAGTTGGATATGCTTGCTAGATTTTCTAGAAGTAGTGCTTCTTAAGAGCTCTGGCTGATACCCCTTGTCTTCTTCAGGCATCGTTCGCGCGCCCGTCATGACGACCTTAATGCAAGTTGCTAGCCGTATCCTTCTCGTCTGGGGGATCGGATATAACTTCCCTCAAGTCGTAGCTACCAGCCCGGCTTACTCGAGTATGCTGTTTGCTTGGTCAGTCACGGAGGTCGTGAGGTACTCATACTTCGTGTTTTTCTTGGGTGGAGGAGTGCCATCATGGCTTTCATGGTTGAGGTGGGTTTATATCTCTACTTGTTTGGCGAGGGGGCAAGATGAATATTACGGGGTAGAGCCATTGGAGATTTGAACACAGCAGTACTGGAAAAAGCTCAAGCGACAGAAATTGCTCTGTTGGCTTGGGAATATCCAGCTTATATCCACTCACCGTGCTTACTAGTTTCTTGCAGATACAACACATTTTACGTACTTTATCCTCTCGGTGTCGCAAGCGAAACCTGGTTAATCTACAAGGCCATCGAGCCAGCCTCGGGGTGGAATCCACTGTTCGGATATGCTCTCTGGGCGATTCTGGCGATTTACGTACCCGGTAGGCGTCTTGCTCTCACAAGTCGTATGGTGCTAATTTAAGTCTAGGCTTCTATATTCTTTTCACGCACATGATCAAGCAGCGAAGGCGAATCATGCGTGGCAAGGGAAGGGCAAGGGAGTGATATGAGTGATGAGCTTTCTCAGTAATTATTTTGGCAAAATAGTGGTTTTGGCATCACCGTCCCGTAATTATGAAAGGCTTGAGAACACAATTCTAGAGAATGTATAGTATGTTCTATTCAAACACCTGAAATGGCATTTTATGGAGTTATATTGCAGACTTTTCTCGCTCTTGGGTACTCACCAGACTACCTATCTGCTGTTCTTAAATCTCAAGTTTCTCATCTTGCGCAATCTTGATAATCTTGAGTCACAATACCGCGCTCTGGGATATGGAAGGACCGTACCTGGGCGTAAGGATACTCTGCATGTTATATTTACCACCAACCTTTATTCAAGTCTCCTAAGGTCACACAAACCCCCCACGGCGCTACTTAAACTTCATCGTACCATCGAGAGTGGCTCTCGTGACCGGACTCTCGGGATTACGCCGCCTCAGACCTAGAGGCAACATGTATAGGAAAAAGCCCCTAACTTGCTAACCTGATGAATTCCGCTGCGAATTCTGTTAACACGAAAACATGACGCAAGAATGGATATTGTGGAAGTAATGTCAGCGATGATAGTGACGGCCCTTTGACGCCAATGAGCAGGGAATTTGCTGATGTTCTGGTCAAATGCTATCCGACGGATGCTGCTGCTAGCCTAATGGTGTTTTAAAATGTATCTTGTGGTGTTAATCACCATCTTCCTTGTGAGAATTGGTGATTCATCAAATTTAACGGGAGCTGATCGCTAGCTTCAGCTTATATAAATGTCCACAGCTATTATCCTGCAAAGATGCCGGTAATGTCTCCGTATAAAGTCATGGAAAGGACTCTTTCCATGTTGATGTTGTTGTTGGATCTGTAAGACCTCTCAGTCTTTTGACGGCTTCAAAGAGGTGTAGCTGTGAAACTCTGCATCTTGCACCTCTGTAGGCTGTCCTAGAATCCTCCTTTCTGGTTCACTGCCTTCGCGCTTGGTGTAGGAGGACACGAGTGAAGAAAGGCCATTAAGGACCTGCCTGCCTATGACCTGGTTGAAGAAAAAATTCGTGATAGCAATTGCATGCTGTGTTATCACGTCTTGAACAGTTGAACTTCTGCGGGAGGAACTCTATCAAAGAACTCCCACTAGCTGTTTTTGTGCCGTCGGATACAACTAGCTCTTGCAAATTTTCGAGACGTGCGAAGCCTGGGAGACCTAGGCAGTCGGTTCTGATTTGTGTAGAGCATTCAATGACAAGACTTGAATTTCAATGGTAAGGAGGCTGTAATCGTGATATGAGACCAGGCTTGGCTATTCCTCGTGAGATGGGGGCTCGAGGCCGAGCACAAAATTGACAGCTACCAGTAGACAGATACCCTAGTACTTGATCTTCAAGTGATCTCTTTTCCGAACGTCCCATCGGGTTAACGGCCGGGTATGTGGATGGTAGAGTGATCGAAGCTGTGGGGGGAAGTGATAGGCAGAATCGTGAGAAGATGGGGCAAGAGGACTTATTAGCGAGATCGAGGATATTGGATTTGGTGACGGGACAGAAAGAACCTGTGATAATGTGATAAGCGTAGCTATATCAAATCTTCTGGTTCTTTCGCGGGCATCAATCATACTGTAGAGACGTGGTTAGTCTGCACTCACTCAAACCTTGCAATAGAAGCCAAAAGCGACCGCAGATCACAAACCTCATCAAGAGTGAGCGACGACGAGCAGAGAACAGTAACATCAACCCACAGCATGAGCTATTTACACCTACCTACAAATATACAAAGACAAAGCCCAACCTAAACCTCAAGGTCCACGTCACTCCGCAAGTGAACATGGTCGATTACGATCACCGAAAAATCTCTTCCTCAACCTCCCGCGCAAGGCGGAAATGTCAACGAAAAGAGAGCCATAAAACGGCGGACCAGCAAAAATTGCGCCAGTGAAGCCCCCGAAGGAGATTCATACCAGCCCAACGCCGCGCTGTGCAATGCAGGTTGGCCTGATAGGTCGACCGTCTTCTTGATCACGGTGACCCCAACAAGGTAAGTATGAGGAAGGAAATTTGGGTCAGGGGCAGAGCGAGGTTATATACTTAAGTGCCAAGGCGCTACAGACTAGCGGCTTGGCTGCTGCCTGGAGCAGGCGAATGCACGTGCTGCCACCGGCAACCTCCGTACCCGAAAAGGCGAATTCTGGGTTGCACAGCATCGCTTGAATTTCGGACATACACCATCTCGTCAATTCCGGTGGTTAGCGCAGCCACGTCTGCACGGCCTTACTTTCCCTT
>Ga0307507_10004919_pt1 | contig 22837 bp, 25 predicted proteins | sample 7_EM_MG_FD_207223 | JGI IMG/M metagenome (GOLD analysis project Ga0307507, IMG submission 207223) | Populus trichocarpa ectomycorrhiza microbial communities from riparian zone in the Pacific Northwest, United States - 7_EM | ecosystem: Host-associated > Plants > Roots > Unclassified | place...
TCAAAATCAAAATCAAAATCAAGAATAAGCCAGTACAAAATATTAGACACAGTAGAAATATAAAGTAGAATCTAACACTAAGCAATAAGTATACCCTGAAGTACTTTTCTAAAGCCACTGATGATAGGAATCCAGCCATGGGAACTTCAGGCAGGTTCACAGATGTATCTTACCCACAACTTGTACTGAACCGAGAAACTGAATCCAGTACCACATGCTGTTAATGATACATATATCTCAATTCCCTACATCCTGTATTTTAGTTTTATACATGTATTTATTCCCTTAATCTTATATATGTATACTTTTTTTTGATATTAGTATTACATTTATATCATAATTATTGGATTAAGACCCGTAGGGGCGAGAGGGCTGCTAGTCTATATAGTACTGGACATGCCTCTCGAAATGTGTGAAATCAGATTATCTCGCTAGATCCTCTAATAATAAATCATTGCAGTAACCTCAAGTCCTGTTTCAAATATTCCACAATATTGCGACTTGGTCTTACTAATATTCCTCATGATACTCCCCTTCTTCTTCCTACTTCCCACCCAACTCTTTCCTTTACACCCCTCTCTTCCCTTTTTTACAAGTCAAACACATCTTCTCTATTGCTTTTTTTAAAACTCCCAGACCTCTGCTGTAACGGAATCTCTTATTGTCACTACTATTCATTGTACTGACATTGGATATGGCCTATGAGGATTTCCCGAATAAAAAATGATTTCTTACTTTGTACCTTCATTATTGCTATCGTTGCCAATTAGGTAGTAGTACTTTCCTTGGTTCGCTTATTACTACTTTCTGTTTCTTGTACCCTAATGGGACATCCTATACCTCCAACTATGTATAACTGGTTTAGTTCCTTCGTAGCGATGTATTATTTGTTTGATTCCATTACTTGTTTTGTTAGTTATATTCTGTCTCATCTACCCCTTTGTTTTATGACTTAGTTCTTTTTGCTTCTACCTTAGTGTAGCTTAGCATTTTCGTTTGGACAGAATATTGCTTATGATTTTTTTGAATTTAAAGCGCTCGAGATTCCTTAAGGATTGGAACTCTCAAGCCTCACAGGAACCCTCACTCTAATATACTAAGTTGAACGGTCACTCTACTAGTACCTAACCTTCGTTATATCTCTTGTAGAGATTTCCATCAACCCTTCTTGTAACCGGCACGGGTTAGTCTCTGGGTTCGAGTATCGTTTTATACTCAGTATGTTTTATGTTGGGTTTCGAGTATCGTTTGATACTCAGTATGTTTTATGATTGAGTTTGATACTCATGATGTTTTAAGTTTGATTTCGAGTATCGTTTGATACTCACTATGTTTTATTGTGTCAAGATATCGTTTGATACTTGATATGTTTTATGTAACGTTTCAAGGCTACCATTTGGGAGCCTATATGGTTATTGTTTACAAGGCTCCGGTTAGCCTGACAAGTGTATTTAAAAAACTGCTATTCGCCGGATTTAGAGAAAGCAGACGTCGACAGACAGAGTTTTCAATATACTTGGTTGAACAGTTACTTCTTCGGTTCGCTTCGAGAATCCAGTAAGACACAAACATACTTAGCTATTAGGAACTACTTGGTAGTTGCGATATAGTAAGAAGTTTGTTACAACAACTTAGTCTAGGCCTCCAGTACTTAGTCTCGTTACATACCGCACTTTGGTATAGAGATAGTATCATTACCCTATCGATTCCCGCCAGCACCCAGGAGGCGGTTACACTTCTCCTCCGTGTCCTTATAGTATTGCCGGATCTCCCTCTGGGAATCTTGCGATACTTAGGAGCAGGTTACATCTTCTTACTTCTCCTTTTCACAACTCAAACCCACATTTGCTCTTCTCCTTCTCACTACTGATTTGCACTTGTGTTTCCTTATCATTTCTCTCTTCTGCATCCTTTACAATTTCTTATTATTTTTACCCACTCTATCCCCTCTTCCACTATATGCTCCTTTCCCTAATGTATCCTCTGCCCCCCCTCTACCACCTTGCTCTCCTCAACAACCTCACCTCCCTCTCCCCATCTAGCGTTATCTGCGCTCCTTGCCTTTAATGCCCTCTTAGCCCTTACTGCCCTCTCTAACCTCTCTAACCTCTTTAACATCTCTAACCTCTCTAATCTCTCTAATCTCCCTAACCTCTCCAGTCTCCCTGTCTCTACTCTCTTTACTCGCTACTCTCTCTATATCCTCTACTCACTACTCTCTCAACTCGCTCTAGTTACTCTCTTTCCTCAACCTGCTCTACTCACTCTATTTCCTCAACTTGCTCTACTCACTCTATTTCCTCAACTTGCTCTGTCTCCTCTTCCCTATATACTCTATTTATCCTCCCTTCCTCCTTTACCTCCTCCAAGTCTACCCACTCTAGCCTCTATACTTACTCTCCCCTCTGAATGCCTTTCAAATTCTTACCCTTTTTGGCCATGTCTCTCTTCTTATTCCTCTTTACCCTTCTTTTCTAATATACCCCCTACACTCTGTCACTTTGTATGCTCTATCTTCCCCTATTCCCTCCCTCCTCTTTCTCTCCCTCAGCCTGTTTTACCCTTTATATACCCTCTACCAGCTTCATAGTATTTGCCACCTATACCTTCTCAATTCCCCAAACTCTCAGAATTGTTTTCAAATTCTTTCTCTTCTAGATACCTTGATCTTCCTCTGCTGATGGAAAAATGTCTACCCTCTCTGGCTATTCCGGATATATTAATTGCAAATTTTCATAACTGCAGTTGTTATAGACATAATAGGGCTGTTGCAGACTTGGAGTCTAATGCTAGAGCCAACCTTCCACAGTCTGCTGGTATTGCTAGATAAGTTATAATCTGATATGTAACTTGAACTAATATTATATATTATTCAATACTAAAATATCGATAAGACCCGTAGGGGCGAGGGCCTACTAGCCCAGTGTACCAATCTACCACTCACTTTCCCAATCAATTATTTATTGCCCCTTTCAACCCGGAAACCAAAATGTCTCATCACCATAAGAATACCCTCTTAATTTTCTCACTTCTATTCACTGGGTTATACAATAATGCTATGGAAGAACACTTCCACAAGTTTGGTGCACTACCTAGATCTCTTTTTTGTTTAGAAGTATTTGTTTGGATCAACATGCGCAGCTAGTCTGATATGCCCCATACCAAGAAATAACTAAAATTAAGCTAAAGGCAAAAATAGGAAAATTATGACAGCTAAAGTTGAAACTTCTGAAAGAAAGCTTGAGCAAACACTTCGTCAAACCAAGCAAACCCTCTACTAACAGATTCAACAAACCAAACAGAAACGTGGCCAAAGGATAAACCAACTCCAAGTCATTGCCGCTGGATCTGCCTTAGTCATCCTAAAGGAGGCAAAAAAACTCCCACTCATGCAAGAAAGGCTCCAGTCTTCACGGCATGTATCAGGAACGACGGTGGGGAGAGTTTCCTCAAGGGTCAGTAGTAGATCAATTCACCTTGATTCCAATTACTAATTGTCACTTGAATAGGCGTCAGGGAGTAGTCGTTTTGCGTGCACCATTGGGTTTCCCTGTGACTCTTTTGGGCGTATTTGTTATGGGGCTTCCCCAGGCTGTGGGCCGGACATCGGCGCCTTTATAGAATTGTCCTTATTTTTTCATTTGAGCAAGTCGGATTATTGAATTCTCACCGAAACTTTCATTTTTCCCGCTTAATGAGTCATACATCTGTGCAATTCCATATTCCTAGCTACCCTATCATTTAAAGAAACGGAGCACATCTTGTCGATAAGGATCGCGCCAATGATCATTCCTACGTGATTCGCTTACCTAACCTCGTACCACACCCCGATATTTCCCTATCCCTCTCATAAATAAATCCAAGCATTATCACAAAATATCAAAAAGGAATCCCACTAATTTATAATTTACCAGGCTCGGGCCACTGCGAAGTTACCTCTCCAGTCCCTGTTCACATCAGTAGAAACGTTCGCCTACCCAATGCTCCCCCCACCAACAGAATCCCACTTCCCAACCTTCATATCTCTTCAAATCATCTGCACCTCGTGCATGCTGTCCTCCACCTTACCCTCACTGTCTGCATCCGACTCGCTGGAACCAAACCTGGCAAGGGGCGTTTCATCTGGGAGTTGTACGAATGGACAAGAACGCTTTCCTCGTCATGCCAGTCTGTGAGCACTTCGTCTGCGGTATCACCTGGAAGTTTAATTTCCTCAGCGTGCTGTCAACCGAACCATTACTAGTAGATGCCGTAGTAGATAGCGAAAACCGCTTCTCCATCCTGGCCCTATACGCCAATTCCCGAGACATATCGTATAAATCGACCTTCCCCTCTGCCCTCCCCGCTCTGGCACGAATAACCCCGACTTCAGAAAGAGCGCTATCCGGGTTGCAATACATGCTGGCCACCTTCTTGCCAGGGATGCTGCACAAGAATTCCCCATCGGTGACTGCCGGCTTGGGTGAATTCTCGCGGGAGGCAAAGAGTTTGGTCTGCAGGGCGGGTGAGGATTCCCAGCGTGAATGTTCGCTGTAGCGGTGCACTCCTGCGTTCCCGGAAATCGAGAAGGTGGTGCTGAGGGTGGGCTGCTGTGCGGGTACGTGAGTGATACTGTTAGCAGGGGGGGTTCATTTTCACCCGGGATGAAGCGGGGGTGTTCGGTTTCACCGATCACCTTGAGGATTCGCTAATCTCCTACGCGACATAGCCAAATCGATGTTCCAGGTTTCACCAAGATACACCCCCGCCCTTAGCGTGAATACATCCCTTCCACAGTGATAGGCATTTTCTTGCTGCAACTGTATTTTTTATTAACCCTTAGGCCAGAAGTGCTCAACGGAATACACCACCCCAAAGACCCCATCGTGTTCCTAGCCCGGAGCCCCGGTTCAATATCGAAGATGTGAATCCGCATCTGGCCCATGAACACCTCCGTGACTAAATCTATAGCCCCATCATCTAGTTGAGAAGTCAGCAAGAATAAATGAACACTTCAATCTCCCCGCGAATATCTTGTCAGGTCTGAAGGCATTGCCTTCAATTATCTCATTGCCGCCATTACTGGATTAACATTACCGGACGACAGCGGGATTCTCGCCTGCGAGAGAGTACGAGACACAATATCTTCTAGCAGCTCTTGTCTTGTGAAGCTTCTTGAGGAATTGAGAGTGCCCACGTTATTCGGCATAGCGCAAGGACAAGTTGATTTTTGTAAAAATCATCACAATATTGGGGCAAGTGGCGTGGGTATTGTGATGGCTTTGCTAGGGCATTAGGAATGATGAACTACCCTGCATTGGATCGTGGAAGAGGCAATGATAAAAGGGGTCCAAGGTTGGGGAGGTGATCTTCATCAGGATGAAGCAATTGCGCAAAGATGTGACGCTGATGTTTAGGACTCGCGGGACACAATGGACAAGATGACTCTATCCTCAATATTTGTAATAAGAAAAAAATGCTTCGAAGGAATTCGGCCTGCCCCTAACTATCGGGATCCCCGGCCATAGCGATAAATTGAGAGAGTAAAGGGAAAGAGAAGAAAAAAAGGAAACCGTCGATAATGGTAGATTAGCAATAACTGGGAACTGATGGTTAGTCTGCTGCTCGCCGAAACCCGGCTGGGGCAAGACTCATTGGAGAAAGAGAGCAAATGAGAGGACGTAATATAATATTTCGTTACTCAAAAACCTCGTTCATACGCTTGCACCACAATTGAAACTCCAGAAAAGAATTAACCTCTCGGTAAACCTCGGTCGAAGCAGCGCTACCCTACACAGTGTTAGAATAGCCAGACGAAAACACACCATCCCATCACCCTGCTCCGCACGCTTGGATAACCCTCCTACCTTTTCCTCCATGCCAGCCTTCCAGCCCCCAACCTCCTTCGCTACAACCGCCTCACCATCAAAACAGTTTGTAACAAACTCCAGCGCCTTCGTGGTGCCCTGCCCCTCCAACGAGGTTCGAGTGATTGGTTGTGATGACGGGTGGGCATGTTGGTAAATGTACGTTGGGCGGTGGAAATTTGTCTAACATCCGGAGTACGAATCTATCCTTCATTTTTCCCATCAATAATTCCTTCCCGCTGACTACCCCCAACAAAAAGCCTTATCTCCATAAGAATACCTTTTTAATTGATCCTTTGTTAATTTCTTGCTAATTCAAGGATCCTATTCAAGAACTGCTCAACGAGTTTGGCCCACTGGTGGCATCGATTCTTTGTTCCGGGATGCTCCTTTGGTCGGACATGGGTAGCCAGTATGCATTCTTAATACCAAGAAACAATTGAAAAGGAACTAAAGGACAACATAGGAAACATATCACCGAAAGTGTTGAAGCTTTCGAAAACAGATTTTGGGCACAAAATTCATCAAACCGAGCAAACCCTTAAACAAAAGATAGAGGAAACTAAACAGGAGGATAGCAACGAGATAAACCAAGCGCAACGCATCGCCGCTGGAGCGCCCCTGATCATCCTGGGCGACCCAAAGAGGGTCCCACCCATGCATGAATGACTTAAAGCCTTCGGTGTCTGTGTCGTGGGTGATTAGATGGCTTCCCTAGCCTTAAAACACTTCCTCAGACTCCTGAAGGCTTTCCATTCCGCTACTATTGCCTCCATGATCGTTACTTCTGGAGTTCCTCGTATCAAGGAATCATCAACGCTTCAAAGGGTATTAGCATGCATATCATCACCTGTAAGTTGGTGATAGAAGACGACGAGTTAGCTGCAAGAATTGTGAAGGGTAGGATTGAAAAGATGTGCTTGGAAGGCGCTGGTTTCCCCCTCTCCATCCATACAAGATCACTTGACCACCCCCACAATTCAACCTCACCAGATAATCTCCGACATAGAGGACGTCCGCCCTCGAGATATCAACTACGTCAGCATACGCCTAGATCGAGTAACGGTCAGCAAGCTCCACGTAGAATTAACTACCGACGGCATCGTAACTGCCCTCGTAAAAGCTGAGTTTGGCTGAAAATCATCAGGCAAATATATCCCCGTGATAGGCAATAGAATAAAGATCTATTCGCACGAGGTGGAAGAGGAGGACCAGAAGCGTAAGACGAGTTAGAGGTCCCCTGCCCGTGCAGATCCTGAAGCGTGCGCTACCGCGCGTGGCGGTGAAAAGATAGGCGAAGGTGCTGAGGGCAGCAGCTAAATAGGACGACAAGACGGGGAAGAATCATATCTTGGTGGAGGGCACGGACTCAAGCTGGGCGTGAACATGGATGACGTGGTGGGCACGAATATGAAGCCAAATGGTATCATAGAGATGAAGAAGATTTGCGGGATTGAGGCTACCAGGTAATTGACAGACATACAGGTCCCCTCGTTCACCAATAAGTCTCAAAACAGTGTAACTAATGGGGATAATGGAAGGATAGGAACTCAATCACAGACGAAATATCCTACACCATGCGCGAGGATAGCCTAGACATCGACTCCCGCCACATGCAACTCCTCAAGGACATAATGACGTTCAAAGGAGATGTTCTAGGGATCACGCGATTCGGACTAGCCAAAATGCGCGACAGCACCCTACAGCTCGCTTCGTTCGAGAAGACCACCGACCACTTATTCGAAGCTGTCTTCCACATGAAGAGGGACGCTGCCGAGCGCATGTCCGAGTGCATCATCCTCGGCCAGTCCATAGGCATCAGCATGGGGGCTCTCAAGGACGTCCGGAGGCTCGTGATCGGTCCTCGCAACCTGGTGGCCAAAAGGCTGAAGATGTGCTGCAATCAGACTAAGAAGCTGGGTCTTGGACGGCCACTTTTGAGACCTCCCTCTTTCTTTCGGTTTAGGGAGTTTTGAGGTTGTTGGATGACCTATTCTGTATTCATGGTGAAAATGAATTCCTTAGAAATTTATTGTTAGGCGTTATCATTGTGTCCAAGGCTCCGTGTGGCATGACATTAGTATGCGCCCCTTTAAAAAGAAATACTTAGTCCATTGCATCTTCCTGTATCACTAGTGTAGCACATCCGATGATCTCCGTAAAATAGATGGTTGGGACAACCTAGTGCCAATTGGACAAAGGATATAGGATCGCACTTGATGGACGGGAGGAATGTCTCGGGGGTCGACGGAAAAAGGTATTACCGGTTGCTGGGCCAGGGCGGGGTCATAGCTCAGCACCCTCAAGCCCACGCGCCGCCCACAGATATTCCTTCTCCCAGCTTTCCGACTACTGGATCACCACTCTTCCTACAACCTGCTTCCTACAACCTGCTTCCTACAACCTGCTTCCTACAACCTGCTTCCTACAACCTGCTTCCTACAACCCGCTTCCTTCATCTCGTGTTCTTTACCACCCACCGGCCACCCCTGCCAAACCCCCTTGCGCCCGCATTGTCACCTTGGGATACATTGGCGGTAACAATCTCCCGTGGCAAGGGCAGCGCTGCCAGACCAAAAGCCTCCGCCAGTGGAACTACTCGAACAGACAGCATGCAACAAGGATTGGGTTTTTTCTTCTTGGGATTCCTTTTGGCGTTGTCATATGGGAAACTGCTTTAATCTTTCGTTCTTTTCTTGTTTAACAATCTTTCATATATCTAGACTGGCTTTGAAAAATTGGGTGAAAAAATATATGGATGCAGCATTTAGTCATGGGCCAAAAGCTATTGGCTAATCTAAAGATCAAATTGTACCGGGCAGTGCCTGATGAATCTAAGTTACACCTCTGAAAAGAAAAGAAAAAAACAATATCAAAATCCGACACAAGGCGCCCCTTGGAGGAGCAAAATATCATTGATTATTTTGTCTATCTTGTGATAGTGACTCCAGTCGTGCCTTTTTCTTCGTGTTTACCATCCCCACAACCCCCTCGCTCTTCGCAACCCTGCTCCCCTCCTCACGCTTAATGTGTACAGCCCTGGCCACATTGAATAATTTAACCACCCCTCTCTGCGCCATCTTCCTACACCTCTCACCAACTTCTAACCTCTTCCTCGTCAGCTCGTCGCCATCATTGGAAACAAAAACCTGCACCTACCCTTTCTCCGGCTCCTTCCTCTACTCCTAACGCAGAATCGCCCTGGACGCAGTCCCTGGATCCCCTGTCCTCAAGGGAAACCTTCTCCACAGGAGTAAACGCGGGCAGGGTAAATTAGGTTACTGACAGAAGGCTAGCCAGAGAACGGTAAGAATACGAAGTAGTTGTCTCAATGACATCTTTGAAGATCTTCTCCTATCTGGTTGACCTGCCTGTACTGACAGTGTCAAACAATTGAGAGATAGTTATGCCTAATAGCCTTTCTCCGCCTTTCCTCAAAATGAACAGTCAATTCCTTGGGGTTATTTCGCACCATATTTGTAATCGCGAAACCTGTGATACGGTTAGTAATACTTACTATAGTGAAAGAGAATAACAAGAACAACGACCGACCACAATTGTTCGGAGCAGCACGTGAGGATTCTTTGCAATCAATTATCTAAAGGGGGGGATATGTGTATTATGTATAATACCGGCATAGGAATTGAACTGGTGGAGATACCTGGTGACCCGATGCAATGATGCGACGTTGGCATTCCTGGTGGTTTGTCTGTAACAGAACCGGTGGCCAGTTCATCAAGCATCGGGAAACCTTTGCGCCGATACAGGTATCAACAGTGCCAAGTTGCCAGGACCCTTATAAATGGGCAAGAGGTTCTCCCTGTGATGGCGCTTCCTCAGTTTCCTGGCTGCGTAATGTTGACAAATTAACGAATTGCAGGACCCACTGTAGTTACATCCTAATTTTACTCACGGGGTCCAACTCTAAGACAGGGTGAAGTCATTTCAGAAAACAATGGTAGGTGCATAACTCTAATTTGTCCAATTCTAACACCTTACCCAGATCCCTTGCCTGAGAACAAAGAAATATCTAGATATCAAAGGATTTCTCATGACCACAGGGAAAAGAAATTTAAAAAAGAAAAAAATAGACTAGTGGGGGCTCGTGAGACCAGGACCCATTCCGATCCCCTAAGGGGGCTAAATCCACTGCTACGCTGCTGCTTTGAGAGTCCTCAGCCAAAATGACAAGGAGCAGGTTGTAGACATTTCGGTGCAGGAAGCGAAAGCTGAGTTAGAAATGAAATATATGCAAGGTTTTTAGGAGTGGAAAGACGAATACTACAAAGTCTGTTCCTATGTTCTAATATGCATGAGAGATTGACTAGCACCGATATGATAGTGTAAAGGGTTTCCTGGAATCGTAGTTAGTGTGAAACTAGCGACACAATATGTAGGGCTGTAGGTGTCCCCGTTCCAACACCACTAGATGTAAGTTACCCGCTACAGAAGTTGCGTATTGCTCGCTTCTCAGGAAGCTCTTCCAATACTACTAAAATCTTGAGTATGGATACGCACCCATCCCCCAACTCCCGCATGAGTCCCTCCCGCCAACTACACCAAAAATGTCTTATGTTTGTAAGAATCCCTTTTCCCCATGGGTGATTACGGGCTTCGGTGAATCCTCGAGGGAGGCAAAGCATTTGGTTTGTAGTGTGGGGGGGGTGTTGCTTGTAGCGGTGCACTTCGGCGGTTTTGGAAGCAGAGAGGGTGGTGCTGGAGTGGTAGCTGCCGTGCTGGTATGTGAGTTTTAGTGTTAGCAGAGGTTCTATATCCCCTGAGGTGGTCTTGGATTGGGTTGATTTGATGCTAGACGGTGGACCAGTTGCCAGTTGGATCTCAAGCGTTGATGTGGGTAGCAGCGAGAGTGGTGGGAGGTCGGGTGGTGCTACGTATGAATAGTGTTATCGAGGGGTGTAGAACTCATTTCGGGAGTAGTGTGGTGACGTGGGATGATCCACCTGCCTGAGATACAGAGATATGGAAGCCCTCCCTAGCAAAGAATCCCGCTGTTGAATATTTGGGCTCAAAGGAGGGCTGTTCACGTTGGTGCAAGTTATCACAATTGTAATATTGAAGAACTAATTTTGTGCTGTGGTAACTACAGTAAAGTGTCTCTATTGCAGACTTCTAGCATATCCTCCTCCTTTCGAGTATGCTAGAACATGGAGAGACCGAAACAAAAAAGTGAAAAAGACACCCCCAAAACCCCAGCCAACAGAACATCACCAGAACCACCGGCCAGACTGAACACATCACTTTCTCGGGAGCTGCAACCCTTCCCCCCCCGCAGACTTGGTCAAGGCATTTTGAAATTCAATGAAGCGGAGGTCAGTGCGGAATTGCTCCTCAGCACGACAGATACGTTTAGTATTCGCAACAGTAACCCAATAAGTTACACCACTGGCGAGAACAATCGTGAGGGTTTCCTTGGCGTTGGGGCTCGCGACTAAAAATCATGAAGATAATCAGTTAGCTAGGGGGGCTGTTTCTAGATATTAGGGCTTCGAGAACAAACATATTGCACGTAGCATGTTGTAATTGTCTTTGGTATACGGCGTGAGAGTGAGTTGCTTGGTCGATGATGAGAGAGTAAATTGTTTAGTGTAGGATGTGAAGGTGAGTTATTTGTTGTTCAGAGAATGAAAAGGGAAATGAGGCAGGCCTCGTTTAAGTATTCAATCCCCTGTACACAGTTACCCTGCCATGAGGCCAGGTGAGTGCTGATTGAGGCAGTGCCCTGAGTCACTGTAATCAATCAATCCGGGGACGGATATGTGCCGACTCACTTATATTATCTAAATCGCGTTATAGTACGAGCACAGAAGGGTGCGGACATAGCATCCTCTATCTCATATTTACCTACCAAATCATTCATCAGTCTACCCGCTCGCTCACTCGCTCGATCTTTATAGCAACTACCCAGTGACGATATATCGAGCTACTGGTAATTGAATTACCTCGGTAACACCCATCGCGGTCATAATAGATCAGAGGATCCAAGGACGGAAGGGGGAATCTTGATCGTTGGATAAATTAAATATCAATAATCAATCAAGATAATACAAAATATGAGTTCAAATGGGCAGAGAGAGAGGAAAGAGCCTGAAAATTGTTTTACCTACCTGTCTGCCTACCTGCCCCTATGTTTGTCTAATTTATATGGTTTTGTATAGTATTATAGCATACGAAAATTGTATGGACTTTCTCGGAAAACTAGCCAATTATCTATAGATGTGCGTGAGTTGCTGCATTTAATTACCAGCTTTGCTCATAGACGGTATGTCACAATGCTCTACAATCCCAAAGTTTATCACCGCCGCTATTGCCGCCGTTATCACCGCTAGGTCACAGAATTGCCCGCCTACTATAATATACGGTAATATATTCCTCATGCTTTTAGGATGGTTCGAGTGATGAAGTGTGATGGCGTGTGGCTTTGTGATAAATGTATGCAGGGCGGTGTCAATTTGGCCTGCGCTGGAATCAAATATGATCTTTGGAGTTTGCGGCAATGGCTGGGGAGGACGGGGGTCACTTATCAGCTCTCAGGCTTTTGCTTAGGTTTACTTGATGCCCACTGGTATAGTAGCCGGTTAGTTCCCAGAATCGGACGGCAGCGAATCCTGTGCTTAGATAGGCCAGGTTGAGCTTACCTGTGAGAACATTTTTTTCTTGACATGAACGATAATGCCTGTCTTGGGCCACTTCATGAAGTGGGATGGCATCGGGTTCCAGTGCTTTGTTGGTTCGTTGGTTTGCTGCGTTCGTTTGCTGGTCCAGGATTGATGTTTCAATTGTATGATACAGATAAGATAGGCGGTGCAGAGCCTCATGTTGGCCACAGGGTTCGTGCGCAAAGCTTAATTCAACCCCCGATTATACGGCGTGCCTGAATCATAGTGCCAAGAACCAACCTCATCACTAAGATGCCCCACAAAATTCTCTCAAGTTTTCACCGCACGGAGCAAAACCTACCGGTAAAACCGATCCCCCACAATCTTTCCCCCTTAGCCCACTCTCACTAACTCTTACTACTGGTTGAGATTTATGGGAAATTTAGCAATGGTGCGGGATACGCCGGACGGCCACAGGGTGTTGATCTGGATACTAGTGTCTTGATAGATCTATTGTTAGTCCCATTTGTATCTACTTCGCCGCAGTGTCTAATATTGGAAGCCCATATACCCCTCGTACATCCTTTTCCAGTATGAAGTCGGGTGCGAAATGAATTCTAGAGTCATGGACAGTGTAAGGAATAGAGTCGCTGTAATGGCCTTACCATGCGCTGTGGGGAATAACTTGTATGCCCAGCCTTGTATCATCTCTCTTCCCCTGCACCCCTGAGGCTTCTCTCACTGGTGGACTCGTAATGCCAAGGCCATTTCTAGAGAAGCAGCAGCACTAATAGGTCGGTTCCTCTGTCTTCCACCCCAAACCTTCTCCACCACACCACCGATAAACCCCCTTCTCCACCACACACACACCATACCACACACACCCTCCCACTATCCCTCTCCCCCCTCAACGCCACAAACACCCCGACACAACCGCAACGAAGGTCAATTTTTTGCGTAAGTCATTACCCACTCCCGTCGACTAAGGATACTAACCAGGTGCTGCTGATGTACTTAGGTTTGTTAGGAGCAGCTACCTCGCTCCCGCTCACCGCAAATCTTGTGCAGATTGCCGATGCTCATCTTCAATGGTATCAAGAGAGAATCGTTAAAAAGAAAGAAGCATCAGCTCAAAGGGAAATGGACCTCTTATCCCGACAGGTCCTGGAAGAGCAATTGAACTTCCTTAGAGAGCAAGGTCAGGTCCTTGCCGCACAAACTGCCGCTTCCCCGACCGCCCCACCACCAAGCTCCCACACCCCAACCCCCGCTAATGGAAGTACCTCGTAAAGCTTTCGCCGCTTGCATCAAGTGTGATGTCCGGAAGAGTTGTCTCAAAGGTAAGTGGTGGATCGATCCCCCTTAGTGCCAAGTACTAATCGTGATTTGCATAGGCATCAAGGGATAATTGGCGTGTGTAGGGATTTGTTTTTCTGGGAATAGTTTGGGGGTAGTTTGCTTGGGTTTGTTGTGGGAGCGGCGCCTCCATAAAATTGTTATATTTTTTCATTAGAGGCAATGGAACCATTGAATTGTGTCTGAACCCTTTTTCTTGTCACTCAGATACACCCCCGTTCTTACCGTGAAAACATCTCTTTTACCGTGGCAGGCACTTTCTCGCTGCGACTCTCTCTGCTAGTAGGCCTCGGGCCAGAACAGCTCAATAGAAAACACCACTCCGAAGGCCCATCTCGTTCCCAGGCCAGAACACCGGTCCCTTACCAAAGATGCGAATCTGCATTTATCGCATGAACACCTCCGGGAGTAAATCTATAGCCCCATCATCTACTTTAAAAGCCAGCTAGCATAAATGAACAGTTCTATCCCCCCGCTGATTTTTTGTACTGTCTGAAGGCATTGCCTTCAATTTTCTAATTGCGGCCATTGCTGGATCTTCAACGCTGCGGGAGGACAGAGGGATGCTCGAAATCGGCAGAGCAGGAGACATAATATCTTCTAGAAGCTGTTGCCTTGATACGCTTTCTGAGGAATTGACACTCCCCACGTTGTTCGGCATCGCGTATGGAAATGACAATTTTTGTGGAACCATTCACAAAGCTCGGGCAAGTGGTGTGGGATTTGTTCCGGTTTTTGCTAAGTGATTAGGAGTGATGAACGACACTCCATTGGAGCCTGGAAGAGGCGATGATAAAAGGGGTCCAAGTTGAGAAAACATTTTGACCACTACGCAGGAATCGCCCAAAGCGGTGAAGCTGGTTTTTAGGACTCGTGGGACCCAATGGAGGAGATGATACTCTACTAAAATATTTGTAATAATGAAATAACCCTCCAAAAGAATTGAGCGTGCTCTCTAATATACGATTCCTCCCTATAGAATTGAATGGAGAGAGTAAAAAGAAAGAGAAGAAGAAGGGGAAACAGTCGGTAGTGGTCGATTAGCAGTAGCTAGGAACAGATAACTAGCCTGCTACTCGCAGGAACCTAGCGGGAGTAAGACTTATCGAGGAAAAACAGCAAATGAGAGGACCGTGTATGATATTTCTTACTTACGAAAAACTCGTTCTATACGCTTGTACCACAATCAAAATTCCCGATAACAAGGAACCTGTTAGTAAATCTCGGTCCAAGCAGCGCCGCGCTCTACCAACCCATAAGACCCTTAAGCTCTGCTCTACCGAGCCACCCAACTCCACTCAATGAATGTAGGGCATCCTCATTAGCCCCATCCTACACAGCGTTACAATTGCCAGATCAGCACGGACCATTCAATCACCATTCTCCGCATTACTCGTCTCCCAACCCTCCCACCCTTTCCTCCCAGCAAGTCTTCTAACCTCCTTCGCGACCACCCCACCATCAAAGCAGCTTGTAACAAACTCAAGCACCTTCACGGGACCCTACCCCCAGCAACTGCGATCGAGTGATTGGTCGTGATGGGGAGAGGCCTTCTTGAGAAATTTATGTTGGGCAGTGTAAATCTATAGTAAGAAGATGGGATTCTGATTCGCGCTTGTTGGACACTTATTGCGTCAATATCTTGAAGAGATTGAAAACAGCTGGAGGTGCTATGGTCTAGGAATATGCTCAGGCTCAGGGCTTTGAAACTAACTATGCTGCTCATATTATGGTTGAAGAGGTGGTTAGTGAAGAGCCAAGGCTCTTAGAGAAATCACGCAAGAGTTTCCTAAGGGTTCTCATGGCCTTGTCCTGTGAGTATTCAACTATCGTAGTCTATAGGAAGCGGCTAAACATGATGCCAATAGGCTGGATATCTGGAAAGCTACTATGGTGGGTAGTTATGCTTCGGGTAGGTGGGATGGATGCTAACGGTGTTCGGAAAGAGAGGGAGCCGGATTTTGGCAGAAATATTGTGATAAGATCCAAGTAGTCTACCCGTTTCACACCGCCATCTGCCTTCGCTCGTGTGCCTAAACTTAAATTGCTTGTTCTCTGCTCGACTGCATTAATCATTACAGTGGTATTTGGTGATAACAGTCTTCACTTGGGGATAAACTCCAAATTTGGGGCTATGAAACTCGAATTGTTGGTGCACTTCGACCGGGAAGATACTGGGTTGGAGTTCGCGCAAGGGCCGACATAATCTTGTCTAAGGTTATACTACCTTACCAAGTTTCATCAGCTCTTCAAGGGGATTCTGAGTAACCCAAAAGATGGTCTTTATTCTTACGGGAAGTTTTTTCAACCTATCAGAGGGAGAGGCCAGGTTCGAGGAAATCCGGGATTGGTTAAGGAGTATTGGGAGAAGAAGGTTCGAGGGAAAACGGTTGGAGGATCTGTAGCTTAACGGCTCCCCGTCAGAGAGATTGAGGCAGCAACCGATCAATATATCCCAGAATCGAGAGACTAGAAGCCTGGGCGAATAAAGGATCGATTAGTTATAATCACAGCCCCCTATTCGGACCTCACAACTACAGTCATCCCAACGGATATCCATTGGGCCCATCCTTACGAGGCGGTGGTTGTAGTGGCAGGATAGCGTCCAGCTGTCCATGTTGACCCCCAGTGATCTTGTAAACCCCTCAGCCCTCCGCTGACAACTATAGGTCTGCTTCCGGATCAGCTAATTTAAACACCCCGAGGCGCGGAAGGGGCAGAAGAGAAAGTGGGGGGAGGGGGTTAGCCGTGATGGTTGTGCGAATGGAAATGGAGCGAGGGGGCAAGGTGAGGCACTCACAATGCCCAGATTTAGGAGAGTTACCTGATGGGAGTTGGGCATTTGTACATGAGTATTCACTTGATTTGTGTTTCGCAACCAGGAGCGTTGTCAGGTGGTGTTGTTGCTTTGTCTGTAGTTTAGATTTAGTGGACCTTTGGACAAAGAGAGGAGTTTTACGGGTGGGGTGGTTGGCAATATAAAGTTTTTCTTCTTCTTGTCACTTGGAGAGTTTTCTTTATGAGAAATGGTGATGAGGCGGTGGATACCGGTACTTTAGCTCTGGTATGATGATCTTTGGCTTCGTCTTCGTGTCTACCATGCTCGTCCATGTTTACGCACGGCTTGAGTCCGTAGCCTTCCACCAGGATTTAGTTCTCCCCCGTCTTATCCTCCTATTTGAGGTCACTCCTCGCCCCTTCGGCTATCCTGTCACCGCTACGCGCGGTAGAGCAGGCTTCAGGTCCTGCACTGGCAGGGGGACCTCTAACTCGTCTTTCTTGGGCTTCCAGTCCTTCTCTTCCATCTCGTGCACATAGATTCTTATTATATTCCCTATCACTCAAGTGTATTTACTGCATGATTTTCAGCCTAACTTAGCTTTTACGAGGGCTGTTACGATGCGGTCGATCGTTCTTACCAAGTCTAGTTTGCTGATTGTTGCCCGATTCAGTAGTATCGTGATCTAGTTGTTATCTCGAGAGCAGAGGTCTCCTATGTCGGAGATTATCTGGTGTGGTCTAATTGCTGGGGGTGGCCGAGTGATCTTTTATGAATGGAGAGGGGGAGGGAAACCAAGGCTGGATGACATATTGGAGAACAAAGATTAAGCTGCAGTAACCGTAGCAAAACGTCTATATTGTAGACTTGTGGCATAACTCCCCTCCATTGCCCAATGCTACAATACAAAAACAACTAAGTAAAAAAAAAAAGTAGGCAAACGCCAAAGCGGAAACCCATTGACTAACACCAAAACCGCCCCCAGGATACCGGTCATCACTTTCCCGGGATCTGAAACCCGGCCTTGATCACCATATCTTGCCATTCTTTGAGGCGGAGCTCATGGCGGCGTTCCTCATCGGCACGGTAGATGCGTTTCGTATTCGCAATGGTAACCAAACACGCTGCACCACTGGCGAGAGCAATCGTGAGGGTTTCCTTGCTCTTCGGACCCGAGACTAAAGAACATTAAGACAATAAGTTAGTTCCAAGGGTTGTTTCTACACAGTTGGATTTGAGGAACAAACATATTGCACGTAGCATGATTGAAAAGGATTTGGTATATGATGTGAGAGGGAGTTGTTTTGGATGATGTGAGAGGGATTTGTTTGGTGGATGATGCGAAGGTGAGTTGGTTGTGGTTCGGGAAAGGGAAGGTGAAGGAGGGCAGGGCTCGTTTAAATATTCAATTCCCTGTGCTCAGTTACCCTGCCAGTAGACCGGGTGAGCGCTCATTGGCAGCACCTCCCATTAAATTGCTAGGTTGTTGCGGAGCCGCATGTTGGCCACAACTTCCGTGCACAAAAGCTTAAATCGACCCCCAATTTTGTGGCGTGCCTGAATCAAAATGCGAACAACCAACGTCACCACCAAGATGCCCCGCAAATACTTCTCTTAAGTTTTCACTGCAAGGAGCAAAACCTCCTGGTAGAATTCTTCCCGCGCCCATTCCCTCCGCCTTAACCCACCCTCACGAACTCCCACCGCCCAAGCCTAAAAAACGCTTCCGGCCAGGTCTATACTCCTCGCTCCCTTCAACATCGTACAGTACCTTGCACTGGGTGCTCTTCCTCCCACGAGGACCCTATGCATCTTCCGCGCTTCCATTGGCGATCGAGTTCCCCGAGTAGTGCCCTGGCGGCCTGCTGGCGATCGACTTCTCCCCCGATATTTGACACCCAAGGCTCAATAATGCCTTGTTCTAATGGTGGAGTTGGCTGGCGTCTAGGGAGGGGTAGGGTACCATGGATGTGCTGGAGTTTGTCAAAATCTACTTTGATGGTGAGGCGGTTGGCGTGAAGGAGATTGGGGCTGGAAGGCTGGCCGGGAGGAAGAGGTATGAAGGGTTGCTCAAGCAAGCTATACGGAGAGGAGAGACGGGGTGGCACGTTCTGGTCTAACAATTGCAGCGCTGTGTAGGGTGGTGCTAATTGGCGTGTTCTAGATTCGTTTGGTGGAGTTCGATGAGCACATAGGGAAAGGTTAAAAACTTCCGGCCGAACCCTATAGCTCGTAGTCCCTCTGCAGGTGTATTAGGCAAACATAGGGATAAAGGTAAAATCGATTGGGGCAGATATTTCAATAATACTTCGAACCGGAAAAGGCTCAGGACCATGCTGCTAAATTCTCTAGGAGACTCCCGCCCACTTGCTTCCCCGCATCACCTGTGGCATCTGATCTGGTGGGTGAGGCTTCCGGAGGCGTAGCGCATTTGAGAATATATTTTGTGGAATATATGATATGGCTCCTCTCCCTCTTTTTGAAGTTGGCCCGCTTGACCACCGTCTAGCTGAGATTGCAGTTATTCCCTTGGAATCAATAAATGGCTATCTCTGTCCACCGTCTTGGTGAAAACTTTGTTTGAGCGGTCTCTTCGAGAACCCAACCCACTGTTCCCAATCGTCTCTGCTGAAGCCTCCCGCTCCCCGACATGGCATATTTCGCACTAGTCCTTGCTGCGTGCTGCAATAATGTATTCTTCCTATCCTTACCTCCCGTAGATTGATCCTCGGTTTAATGTAGTAAACACGCATCCTCTCTTGCGTGCCTAGAGGAATCGTGGAACCCATACCCTGCTCAATTATTGAGCTCCATTGTGACAGAACTTTCGCCAAAGATCGTGGCTCAGTTTCGTTGCCGTAGTTGGTGACACTCGCCCTTTGTCTTACAGCAGGCCACTATAGTCAGACCATCCTCACTCGATTAGGGCTCGATCCTACACCTTTTCTTCCAGGGGCGTTCCGAGCATTATTGAGAGCTCCTTCCCCTCAGGCTAGCCTTTATCTCTATCTTTGCCAAATACACCGGCAGGTACGAGCTATAGGGCTCGGTGGGAGGTTCAGTCCAAGGGACCCCCCTTCAATTATCTATCTCTTTCCTTCCCTCCTTGTTCACCTCTATCACTTTTACGGAACGGCATTGTGGGGGATTTTTTAACGTTCTTGATGCGTAAGAGCCAGGGTGTAATGTCATTGTCATTTTCAGTAGGCCGTCTCATCTCCCTTCTCCGCATGATTCGCCTAAACAACCCTTCGTACCTTGTGCTCCTAACCAGGCTTCCAGCCGCCAACCTCCTTGGTAGCAGCAGCCTCGCCATCAAAGCAGCTTTTGACAAACTCCACCACATCCACGGTACACTGCCCCCCCCCTACTCGCCCACTAACTCCACCACCGGAACAACGCATTATTGAGCATTGGCTCTAGATATCGCGCGAGAACTCGATCCACGGCTGGCCGTTAGGGTACCATTACGGAATATCGATCATGAACGCGAGAACGGCACATGCATAGGGTCGCCGACGGGGGGTAAGCACGCTGTGCCAGGTAATTTGCGATGTTGAAGAGAGCGAGGACTATAGACCTGGGGGCGAAGTGTATTTTAGGCTTAGTCTGTGGGAGTTAGTGAGAGTAGGTTGAGCAGGAAGGAGTGAAGTGGAACAATTTTACAGGCAGGCTTTGCATCCGTGCAGTGGAGACTTGAGAGGTGGCTTGGCGGCGTATCTTGGTCCTAGGTTTGGCTAGTTGTTAGCGCGCTTCGGATTCAGGCACGCCGCACGATTGTGGGTTGAGTTAAGCTTGTTGGCGAGAGCTTCGCAGGGAAGCCTTGCGGCACGAGCGATCTGCCGGGCAAGATTCCACTTGTGCACCGTGATCAGAGTCCATGTTTATAGGTTAAGGTTGATGGAATCCCGGCCGAGCACTCGTCTTGCTGGCTGCTAACTTAGGGGTGGGGGGTGAGAATGTGGTGAGTACGCTTTAGGAGAGAGATGTCAGCCTCAACATGCAAGACGTGCTCGGTCAAACATTAATCTCCTAAGAGTATTCTCTTGAAAGTGGATATTAGGACATAGCTACCCCACTGCGGCTCTGGAAACATGTACTGTAATCTCTATAGAGGATGCTTTGGTGTATACCGTAAGTACTCAAGCAGAATAAAAATGTAGTGGGTGTCTCTTCCAATAAGGCGCCCTGCATACGGTGAGAACCTGAATATTGTTTGTCGGAGGAATTAACAGAACGCCAACGAACCAGTCATAACAGCAGCACTCCCAAGAAAAAGAAAAAAACCACTAGACCCTACTAGGAGAGGCCACTCTTGCTGTTTTTCAGCAGGAAACCCTCGTTTGTATGAGGAAACGGAACGGAACCGTCGCAACCGAACAGGCCCTAAGTGTTTTACGAGTGGGAGAGCACAGCGCTAATTTGACTGAGGCTTAGACAGTGGTGAACTCTTATCTAGGACGTTGATTAGGGCGCAAGTGTATAGACCGAGTTTTTAGTAAAGAAATATTATACCACGTTCTCGAACTTTTACTTTTCTCTGGAGTATTCCCACCGGCAATTGCCCAATTGTTAATCGAAGGTTCGCTTAGCTACGTGCAATTGCTAGTATCACACCTACTCGAGTACTTCCCCCATCACCCTTTCATCCTCAAGCTATCCTTCTTAATCACCTATTCAACCACCTAACGGTAGGCCCAGAATTCCCTTCTATACATGCCGTGTTTTTCGCCCACTCGTTTTCTCAACTATTGCCCTCCTTACCCCCTTCGCTCCTCTTACGGAATAATAATACGTCTGGCGGTAACCTCGTCTCAATCCGAGTTTCGTGCGGAGCGTTTTTTTCATTCTGCCCATCACCACTTCCATCTTACCCCGTTTTCTACTGTCCCTCCTCCCTTCTCCCTACTCGGGGAATGGTGAGTTTTGCTGGTTACTGATTTTAGGGATTCTCCATCGAGCCTAATTAACCAATCCCCTTATTCCGGGCAATCTTCATCATGTGCGGCTCACCAGGAATCACCCCCGGGGTCTCCACTCCATTCTACATCTCCTCTCCCTCTTGTTATCGATCACAGGACACTAGGGCACACCCTCCTTATCTTATCCCGAACACCCTTAATTATCATGCAACCGATCTCCCCCTGCGGCTTGCATCTCAATTGCCACCTGCCGCAGATCAATTTTCTCCCTGAGAAGAGCCATGCTCGTCCCCAAGCTTCTTTCCGGGATTTTGGCGTTCATAACACACTAGTTACAGAAGGTAAGGACACCCAAGAAACCCATGAGGACGTTATATGGCTTGTTCTAACCGAATCGGAGCGCCACTTCCTAAGGGGCAATAAAGTTCATGCACGGCCGCTCAATTGCCTGGCACTCCGGCCAAGAAGGCTAGATGTGGTCAAAGGCTATTATTCCTCTACCTACTCGCTCTCTCGTGAAGATATTTGTATCACCTCCTCCCCTACCACCGCCGGCACCTCCACCATGGCCGACATCCCCACTACCATCCTGCGCACCACCATCACCCTTCATACCACTACCGTCCTTACCACCTCCACCGTCCACCACACCACTACCGGTTCCGGCGTACCCACCTCCACCATCCTCCACACCATCCCCTTCCTGCGCACTCCATCTTCATCACCACCACCATCCTCACCACAGCTACCGTCCCTACCATCGCGCCCATCAGGACTACTCTGCCCGCAATATGTTCTAAGCTTTCCCGGCTGAAAGCGGTGGTAGACGACCAAAATTACTCGCCGGATTTTCTGAAATGGCTCGGGCAAGCTTGGTTTTGATCGAGGAAACGAAGAGGAAATGAGGGACTTGACAGAAAAATATGCAGAAGGTCTGCAGTGGGTGCTCTATTATCATTATAGAGGGGTAGTGTCATGGCCTTGGTACTATCACTATCATTACTCGTCTAGAATATCATCTAGTATGCATTGGCTTTTTTTTTGCGTATCATGACAAGTTTAGACGCCAGCACAAATCTAACAACCCATCCACCTGTCATCACAACTAATCACCCGAACCAGAATCTCACGCCCACTCAATCGAACCCTTCATTAGGCTGTGGAAACAAAACCCCTTCCTATTCCCCCCATCTTCACCATCCTCTACCCCGTTTCCTCCTTTATATATAGCCACCCCCCATGCTCTCTATCCCCCCCCCCGCAGCCGCGTGCGCTAGGCCTTTCGGAGTAATCACCGGTGATTTGCAACACACCACA
>Ga0307507_10004920_pt1 | contig 22834 bp, 28 predicted proteins | sample 7_EM_MG_FD_207223 | JGI IMG/M metagenome (GOLD analysis project Ga0307507, IMG submission 207223) | Populus trichocarpa ectomycorrhiza microbial communities from riparian zone in the Pacific Northwest, United States - 7_EM | ecosystem: Host-associated > Plants > Roots > Unclassified | place...
GATTTGCGATTAAATACATTAAAACTCGTATTTTAAACAATACTATTGAGACTTTTGAGAACACAAGTGATATTTTTCAATATCAAAGGCCCCGAACTCTTGTACCGAGATTGTGATTGTGTGTGTTAGTGAGTGAGTGTTAGGTGTTTAGGGTTTTTCCCGAGGCACTTGATCCTTGTTTCGCGTTTTGCACACTTTCACGTTCATCCCCGTGCAACACATATCACTATGTCTTGTGACTGCCTAGAGATTCGGTTATAGGGTCGTTTAGACAATGACACCCTTCTATAAGTCTTCGACGTTGAAGACTTATTTGTTCGTTGTTTCAAAGAGACTCTAAGTTGAAAGACTCTAGAGTTCGAGGGCGATCTTAGTGTTCCAGTGGTTCTGAGGGTTGAACTAAGCTTGTATTGCCTAGGTTCAAGCTACCGAATACAAATGAAAATGTAGTACTTATATACTAAGTACTTTACTGTGGACTGTGCACTGTGCACTATGGACTATGGACTGTGCACTGCAGACTACGGACTGTGCTATCTAAGTAGGAATGAGGCTTGGGATGTGTATCTAGAGTCTGTCCAGTATGGTCTAGACTACGTCTTAGGAAGGTGAAAGTGTCTGCAAGTATCTAACTGTCTGTCCGTATCGTAAAGAAAAAGAGTTTATATCATGCATGTTCTACTAGAGGAACACTGTAATGCACTTTCTGTGTGTTAAATGTGGGAAGCTGTCAATGAAAGTCATATGGCAAGCCTAAATGTCAATGGTGTAGAGATCCAGCTGCAATCTTGATTGGAGTTTGGTCTGAAGAGAGGGAAAGAGAGGAAAAGAGACTGAATGTGGGCATATCCTAGCAAGGATTGCTATTGCTTTGGAAATCCAAAGCTACAATCCCTGCTACCCCTTAGGAAATCCTCAAGAGGTTGGATACAGATGCAGGAAGGGATATCACTGCAGATCTGATAAGATCTGCCCTGATCAACTGTGCTGACACTTGTCCTCTTGGAGTAACTGTGTCAGTGACCAATAATACACAATATCACTTGCCTATTGAGATGAGTTGCAATACAATGTGGCCCAAAAGCAATAGATGCAGTGATGCTAAAGGAGTAAGAAGGCTAATTGTCACATGACTACCTACTGACAAGTATGGAAAGGAGACATGTGACACAAATGCTAAGTGATGGAAAGTAAACAGTATAGAAGAAGGATAGCATCCCATATCCTTGTTACAAACACATACTTGCCTTCCAGTCAAAAAATTTACAGGTCACTGGGCCAAACCACCAGAGATATATATGGTGGATGAACAGCAAAAACTCTTCATCATGCATCACATGGGACAATGAAGCAATGAAGACATGGTCAGAAGGTGTCACACCCCCAGGGGCCTGAAGAGTTGGTCATATTTGTACAGTATATCCTCATGGTCCAACTGGGTGCAGTAGAACTCATAAACTACTTCAAAAGGTACAAACCCAGTAGAGCATGCAAGGGGAATAAGGAAAAGAAGGTGGCAAGAAGCCCTTGCAAAAACCCAGGCCAAAGCACACCAGTCTTTTATGCCAAGAGGAACCACAGCCCCTGGGCTGTCTGCCTCTGCTGCAAAACTACTTGTCAAGTGACCTTAAGGCCAGTGACTATATTGCAAACCCTCATGCAAGTATAGTGCAGAGAAGGGAAGAGGAAACAAATGAAGGCAAGATGTTGAGGGAAAGCCAGATCTGGACATTATGATGTAATATTTCCATATTTAGAAGGATATTCCCACACCTACAGTCATCCACCATCAAATGTTACGCCACCACTGAGTGTTACACTTTTCTAAGATGAATAGCTCACTCAAAAATGCATATTTTTCTATAAAACAAAGCTTTCCTATGAGTTGTACATAATATCTACAGGCTGGTAAATTTTCATGGTAATTGAGTAACATTTAGTTGAGAAACAGCAAGCTCAAAATCCCGGATTTGGCCGAAAACTGTTTACCACACAGTGTTACACCTGTAATTGGGGAGTTTCGAAGTTATTGAAATCATCTGAAAATTTGAGTGAAACAAGGCATTCAATTATAAGGAATTATCAGATAGTTTTTATTGACAGACAGCAGGACTGAGAATTTCTATATGGATTTTAATTTTTGGTGTAACATTAGCTGGTGCATAACTGTAGTTAGTCCAGCCGACAAGGCCTTAGAAAAAAATTCAATCCTATACAGTCATCCACCCCTTAATGATACGGCGAAATCATTAAATTCAATTTTCAATTCTAAGCAGTAAGTCTTCCCCATAAAAACTGCACAGCAACTCTCTATTAATCAGTATGATCCATCCCTCCAAATTTCAGAAGATTCCATTATGCCAATGTGTAGAAATTTACAAAATATGGGTGTATCATTGGGGGGTGAGAACATTTCAGCAAAGTCCCCAGAACATCCACTTTTGAATATTTTACTGTGGAACTGGAACTTGTTCAATCAACTTGAAATTTTGTGGAGGACTTGTCGGTATGTATATGTAGTCAGGACACTTTGTTTGAAAAAAAATGATCATGATTTGGGGAAGCTATAAAGTATACAAAAGTGTATCAAAAGGGGGTGGTGTATCATTCAGGGGTGGATGACTGTATGGTTTTAAAAAATCCTGAACCCCTTGAGCAGAGGTGCTTTTGCTACACTGAGAAAATTCCTGTAGGTGATTCGGCACGATAGTTACACCATCCGAGGGTATCTACTCACAGCTGTGAGTCTACGGTCGGCGAGGAGCTGTGAACTCCAAGAATGAACGCGTTCCTTTGAGAAGATCATGAATCGCTTACTTGCAGCAAAATAACTCCACGGACGCGTTCGGCGGAGCTGACGTTGATTCCGAAAGTACGCGCAAGCTGCCGACTCGGAGCCTGAAAGTGCTCAAATAAATTGACCAACCTCTAGCCCCGCGGATCCATTGAAACCCCACCCCAATGCCAACACTCTCAGCAATCCGAGCCGCCAACGCAGCGGCTTTCTCCTCCCATTCTCCAATTGCCGTTTTCGTCGGAGGCACCTCAGGGATCGGCCAGTCAATGGCGGAAGCCTTTGGTCGGCTTACCAAAGGAAATGGACAGATAACCATAGTAGGGAGGAACCGTACCGCAGCGGATTCCATCATCGCCAAGCTCCCTCAGTCGAGCTCAGACACCCCACCCCACAAGTTTGTTCAGTGTGACGCTACGTTGATGAGGAACGTCCACGCGGCGTCGTCCGAAATTCTTGCTAATCACCCGAAAATAAACTTCCTTGTGATGTCCCCGGGGTTCATGACGACGAAAGGTCGGGATGAGACCGAGGAGGGGATTGATCGCAAGTTGGCCGTTCATTATTACGCGAGGTGGGCGTTCATCAATGATTTGATGCCTGCTTTGCAGAAAGCCAGTGAGGACGGTGAGGAAGCAAAGGTTTTTTCCGTTTTGGGCGCAGGGAAGGGTGCGGAGATCAATGTGGAGGATTTGGGCCTGAAGAAGACATATTCAGTTGGCAATGCTGGTTTGGCCGCACCGACGTATAATGATCTTATGATGGAGGTGCGCTAAACATGGCTTTTGAAGATGATCCTTGTTTATCATTGCTCTTTTAGGCGTTTGCGGAGCGACACCCCGATCTAACGTTCATCCACGCGTACCCCGGATTTGTTCGGACCAATATTCTCGCTGCATCCAACACCCCTTTTCTGAAAGCCTCGTCGGGTATCCTTAATTTATTAACCTATCCGCTTTCGACCGCCCCAGAAGATTGCGCCGAATACATGTGGCACGCATTGTTAAATCATTCCAAAGGCGCGTTTCGGACAGGATCAAAGGGTGAGAACCTGGAGATGAAGAACCATTTTGGAACGGAAGAGCAGCGGAGGAAGTTGTGGGATCATACAGTCCAAGCTACAAGTACATGAATTTAATGTGCAGGAATTAGAGCCGTCGTCTGTGACACACCGCCGCGTTTGGGGTGGGTTTACTGGTCCCGGTGAATGTGACACAGTAGCTCTGGGTGGGTATTACGGTCGATAGCCAGCGTCGATAAACTATTCCCCAACGGGGCGCTTTCCTCCCAACGAAAGACCCATGCAGGATGGCTAAACGCTGAACGTTGAACCTCCACATTACGCCTTGTAAGATCGTGACAATGATAGATTAGGTGTCAACATTCTGTTCTCCGCACTGCCCACCACAATGAGGCTGGGAATGTCGAGTGGTTATTCGAATTGGTATAGATATCGCCAGCACTATACGTCGCTGAACCATTCATCTTTGCAAAAGCTCAGAAGCGCTGGGCGCGCAGATGGATCAATAGTCAAATATCGACACATACATAAAAGTCGCGGCGGGGCCAATATCCTGTTTATTGATATGACGTTGATGCCGTGCAATGTCCTCTTGATGATACGCGTGCAGAATGTCCTGAGGCGAAGAAGTTGTCCTGAATCCATTCAAGCTATCTCAGTCATGAATACATCCTTGTTCACCGAAGAATTTGTTGCGCCTGCTACATGCCTCAAGGAAGCTCTCTGGAAAACTGCCAAAATACTCGACCATCCGCTGCAGATAAAAATCGGAAGGGAAGCTCTCTGGGAAACTCTCAATCGTTAAATTGCTACAGCACTTGAGTAAAGTCTAAGTAACTGAGTAGGCAAAGGGCTCACATAATAGAATTTGCCAGCCAAATGGCCGCGTGACCACCAAAGCCCAGCTTCCGAACGATTTCGTAGGTCCTTCCAGGGGATTTTTCCAATCTTCAGAGGGTTGTAGCCAAACGCTTGTCCAGGTTTCAAAAAATGGGGCTCTTCGTAACATGCGATTACTCCTTCACCGCCTTCTTCGTCGCTGAATCGTACAGGATGTAATTCATCGAATGCCAGTTGGTGTTGGTAGAACCTCTTCGCGTATAATGAGTTGCAAGAGGCTTGAATCGCAATCGAGCGAGCACTGCCAGTGACGGGACTTGCAGTGACGACATCGAAACAGACAAGTCACGACCCGAGGACAGCTTCCCGAAGGTCACTTATAGGCTATAAACCAGCAATTGGAAATAAAAGTTTTGGAGAGACGCGAACGACAAAGTTGGAAAGACTATTGGAGGATGGGAGGGGCGTCATTGAGAGGATTGATCAACAATTTCTTTGTTGTCACGGGGTTGGAACAAAGGTATCACGGGGTAACGTGATTTATGTAAAGTCGCGTCAGCTTTGCAAGTTGTTTGCAACCAATAGCACGGATAGTTTATGTAGCAACAGGTAAAATTTGGGGGGGGTGAGATCGGGAACAGAAAAAGGGAGCAAAATCATGAAAAGAGATACTCATTGACCGTGGGGTCGACCTGACTCTGCAACGACTCGCGTACTTTACAATTCGTGAGATATGCTGGGTTCAGAATATATTTGCTATTACTATATGAACATCCCTGAGGGTTATTTGTAATTCCGTCCAAATTGAAAGTACAGATCGGTAAAATATGGCTACTCATTCTTCGTAGATTCCCAACTATGCTCCCACAACTTCTTCCTCTGTGCCTCAGTTCCAAAGTATCTCTTCTTGCCGAGGTTCTCCCCATGCGATCCGATTCGGAATGCGCCTTCGGTGCTGTTGAATATCCCATGCCACATATACTCGGCGCAATCTTCAGGGGCCGTCGAGACGGCGTGTGTCAGGCCGCTTATAATACCAGAGGCCGCTCGGAGGATCGTGGATTGAGCGGAGGATAGAAGGTTAGTGCGGACGAAACCTGGGTAGGTGTGGATAAAGGTGAGGTCTGGATTTCGTTCAGCGAGTTCCTGTACAACTACTAAGTACTCAATCACGAGAAAAAAATATGCGACATACCTCCATCATGAGATCGGTGTAAGTGGGCGAAGCAAGCCCGGCTTTGGCCGCAGAGTATGACTTTTTCAATCCCAAATCCTCAACGTCAATCTCCCCACCCTTCCCAGCGCCCAACACCGAACACACTTTTGCGTCCTCCCCGTCTTCTTTTGCTCTCTTCAACGCAGGCAGCAACCCATTCGCAAAAGTCCACCTAGCATAATAATTCAGCGCCAACTTCCGATCAATCCCCTCCTCCGTCTCATCTCGACCCTTCAACGTCATGTACCCAGGAGACATGACGAGGAAGTTTATCTTCGGATAGCGCGAGAGGATTTCCTTGGTCGTAGCGTGTACGTTCTTCATGAGGGTCGCATCGCATTCGATGAACTCGTGAGAGACACCAGGGGTCGTTGGTTTGGGGAGTTTGGCGATGATGGCATCTGCGGCGGCGCGATTCCTCCCGGCGATGATGATGGTTGCCTTGCCTTGTGTGTATTTCCCCAAGGCTTCAGCCATGGCTTGGCCAATTCCAGAGGTGCCCCCGACGAAGAGGGCTACAGGTGGGTAGGACGGAGAAAAGGCGGCGTTTGAGGATCGGATTGAGGCGAGAGAGGACATGCTTGATTTTGAGAGGAAGGTGGCGGTCACGGCGAGGAGAATAGGTAGAAGAGTAAGGGCGATAGATTTGGAAGATGGCATTCAAAGAAGAGCCTCTTTGCAGGCGGTCTTTTGTGTGGGGCAGGTTCACGCGTCTTCTCGGCATATCAATGCCGAGGCGTCGTCAAATCACGTGCAACGCCTAGGCTCTGAGTGAGATTAGGCAATTTTTCCGTTGAGAAAATATCATCGACCTCCGAAGTATGGTTGGATAGATCTGTGCTTATGTGGGTGGTGGATAGGAACTCAGTAAGAACATAATGATGCTCTCTCAGGGGCGCCCAGTGCTACCTCTTCAAACCTAGACTCTACAAAGCACCCAACTGAGAAACTTCTCCGCTTTTGAGAAGTCGCCATTGAGCAAATCATCCTAAAAAATATGTTCTTCAAGACAAAAAAACAAAGCGAGCCACGGAGGACATATATCCTTGGCATTTCCTTTGATATCACCGCCTGGGCTGAATTTCAATTCCAAGCATTTCAGCTGGTGAATTGAGGCGAGGAGAGAAGGTTCAATAACGTGTCTTTTTCTAAACCTTCATGGTAGAAGAAGCTGAGGATGATCGGGGCTTGGAGGCGAGAGAACCGTCAAAAACCTCATGATTTCCTTGTTGGAGTGGTTCCGAAGAAATTTCTATCGACGTGAGTCGTTGAGATGGCGGGAAAGAAAATCCAGTAGAGGCGTATCGCCATAATCTTGTTCATTGAGATCCAAAGAATGAAACTGTAGCGTCTGAACAGTGAAGGCTGCGGAACTTCAGCAAGGGTAGACGGTTGGTCCAGGTCGTCCAGTGGATTCCGGGTGGTCCCAATTAAAAGGTTGTAATTGAGTTAATTCGATCGTTGAAAGTCACTGTGATCCGGGAAAGAAATGGCGATATCGTGAACATGTATCCCGAGGAAGCAGGAGGAAGCACGTGAGCAATAAATAGATCGATCAACAGTTGATCTGATTTGAACGCCATCCTACCTTTGCATCGACTGCTTTCAACCATTTGGTGTTTGTTGTGCACCCACACCCACACCTGTTTAGCCCCACCACTGCCCCTTCACAACTAGCACCTCATTCCAAGCTGACAGGCCCACCCATTTGCCTCTGTTATCACATCTGTACCCTCGATTGTCTCTCTTGCCATAGAGTTTTGACTACAAATATACTACCGAGACTTTTCCAAAGGCTATTTTCCACAAATTTTCCAGGTGGTTCAATTTCAGCCATTCTTTTTTTCTTCGCTAACCGACATTCTCTTGACTGTACCTTGAGATTCACTTACGCCGTCACAATCAAAAATGCAGGATCGGAAAGCAGCACCAGCATGCACAAGCAAGTTATGTTTCTTGATGTCCTCTATCGCCATCTTCGCACTACTCGCTGCAATGGGCACTGATGCCTATTCCACTGCCGACTTCCTCACACCTCCAGATTGGTTCGCACATGGCTTAGGGAATTCGGGAGGTGTCGGTAAAGGTGGATCCATCGAGCCCATCAATGTCATCATCTCTGCTAAGTCTCAGATCGATCCATTCACGGCCTTGACTGCCTTTTCATCATTCAGTACCTGCTTCAACTGGATCAGCACCTTGCAGGCAAACGTGAATCCCGGCCAAACAACCCGAGTGAATCAAACCATTGGCTTACGCGATGGTGGATGCATACAGTTTGCCGTTGGCGGTAATCACCTTAGGGCATGGCCTCAGACGCTGCCTAATGGCAACACTGCCTACTTCATCGCTGCAAGTACAGAAAGTCCTTGTATTAGTGATGGGGGAAATCCAGCTCCACCTTTCGTGCCGAACTGGCACTGCATTGATGCAGATGGTTTCAATGAGGGACGGGACCAGCTCAGTGACGACTTTTTCGGTGTTTCTATTCAATTGCCTGTCGTCCTCGGGATACAAAAGGTCAAACTCTACCCAAGTGGCGTTGGCACTGATGCTGGCAAGGGCAGCGCCATTGATCACATCCCTTATGACGGTCAAGTGAACATTCTAACGTTGACGTAAGTCTCTCTTACAGATAGGTTGATTTTCAGTCTCATTGATCAAATGGTGCAGGCTGCCAAACTATCCACAAAAACGTGACTAAAACGCTCGGGCGAGTGGTAAGAGTGTAGCTGTTGTTCCTATCCTTCCATGACTCTGCCTCTTGCTTTGTTAGATTCAATACTTTTCTAATCCTCCCCTTTCACACATACGAGGTTTTGTTTTCACAAGGAATTCTGTAACATTTCCATTTTGTACTGTCATTGGTTTTGTTCGTCGTTCTCGTGTCTCACTTAATCTAACTAGGCAATACCGTAAATGTTGTTCTATGTACTCACGGGTTTGAGCAAATGTATCCCTTGCAGTGTCTGCAACTCTTGAGCAATTCCGCGGGGTAAATTTCTGCTTGGGCTCAGGTTCCGAAGTGTGCGCTTCAACATTCTGGCGCGAGCGATATATTTAACGTGTAATTCGGCCGGTCGAAGAAGCACTTGCGGGTTGTCAGACAGGAATTCTGAGTAACTTTCCTCTTTCCGTGATTGATCAAGAACAAAACGTTGAGCCTAATCTTCAAGCACGCAATCCTTCACTGCACTCAAATTACAACCTGGGTTCCCATTCTTGCAAAGCAAAAAATAATTCTATTGTACATGTACAAAGACGTTATTGTAACAATGTATGGCCGTCGTGACTGCAAAGAAAGCGAAACAGGAAACAGGAATATATAGCATTACGTGATTACAAAATACCCTTCTCGCGCTCGTCCATATGTTTACTGTCAGTAGTGTAGACATGCCCCTCATCGAGGTTGTTCAACTCGTCTTCTATACGGTCGAGGTCGCGCACTGACCACCAGAAAGCGATCCCCGATACACCAGCGAGGACACCCATAACGCCGTAGTTCCATACCAGCAGAGGGTCGGAGGAAAGGGCTGACGAGAAATTAATACCATGAAATAAAAGGGGAGAAGGGGGTAACTCACAAACAAAGGCTTCTCCAATAGCACTTGACAGCGCGTTCATAAACAAGAAGATGCTCATAACAAGGGACCTCATGTTCTTCGGAGCTTTAGTAAAAGCGTATTCAAGCCCAGTGATAGAAGCCAAGATCTCGGACAGAGCGATGAGGACGTACGCTCCGGTTTGTATCCAGACATTCAGGGGCGAGACCTGGTCAGCGGGGCATGAGGAGGCGAGATACCCGCAGGGGTTGGTCTTGTAGATGTAGTGTTGAAGGACGGCAGCCCAAACCATGGATGCGGCGCCGGTGTAGAAGCCAAGGGTGATTTTCTTGAGAGCGGTGAAGTTTATGCCTACACGGCGAAGGAGGGGGTAGATCTGGAAGTGAAGGTGAGTGGAAGCGTGGCAGACGATGAGTGGGGAAGCTCACAATGAGATCGCACACTGGGATCAGGATTATCAGAGCAAAGGGGTCCAAGTTGGAGAGGACATCATTGGGCACACCGTGCGTAGACATGGTGGCGGCTTGTGATGTGAGATTATTGTTAAGCTGGTTATACGTCAACCCTACAAGAACGTCAGTTGCGTCAAAAATAAAAGGAGAATCGAGAGACGTACAGTATAGAGGGTACCAGCAGAACACTCCGCAAGCCTTGATACCTCGCTTCACTTCATCAACCCAGACGTCGTCGAACGTCATCCACGAAGGCCTGTTCTCGGGGGTATGGTTGCTTGGCTTGGCCTTGTCCCAGAATCCATCAGCATTGAAGTTCCTGTACATCCTCACGGGATTCAAGCTCCATTTTCCACGAGCAGCATACGCCCACAGACGAAGAGAGGAGGCGAGAACGGAACCCGTTGGTGGAGAGCGCGCGTATTTATTACGGCCGATCCATAGGACGACGGGGCAGATCAGGAAAACAACGGTAGGTAGGGTATAAGCAAGCCAGAATCCAACATACTAGCAAAAAAACATATCAGCGCGTGTTGTGACACAGGAGACAAAAAAAACCACTTTCTCAGAATAGGACATCCCGATTTGGCCAACCAAAGCACCGATGTTGATAAACATGTAAAAGTACTGAAAGGGTAAGCGTATTGCCCGATTAGGTTGAAAAATCGAGCGTACCATATACACACGCGACACCGTCAACGCAGGATCCACAATGACGCGCTCGCCGTTCCGGCGGGTGATGACGAAGAGCTTTGTGCGTTTATACTGCTCCGCGACGAGGGGGGATATATTAGCCTTGAAAAAACCCGTTCCAAGGCCCATAACGACAAGGGAAACGGCGAACGCACCGATGGCACTTGATTTCTCGATGACGCCTGGGACGGCGGCGATGACGAGGATAACGTGCCCGATGAAAGCAACGAAGACGGCGATGCAGATGGTGTTAAACCGGCCGAGGTAGGTATCAGCGATGTAAGCCCCAAGTAATGGCGTCACGTAGCACCTGGATCCGTGGCGTTGGTGAGATAGACGGTGGCGACTAGGAGCGGGGGGAGTTGCTCACCAGAACTGATAGAAAGTCGTGAGACCAGTGGAAGCGCGCTGGCCTAACCCGAGAGCACCCGATTGACCATTTGTGAAGCCAGCACCAGTATGGGAGCCAGGGGGAAGAGGTTGTTGGATGTAGTTGGTGAAGACAACGCTTGAACCGTAGAACTGGTGTAATATAAGGTAAGACACGACGACGGAGGGTGAAAACGAGTGAAAGGGTCGTACAGAGAACCGTTCAACCAATTCCACGACAGCGATGACTAAAAATATTTTTTTTAAGCGAAAAGAAGGAAGAAAAAGATGGGGTACGACTCACGGTAAGCGTTCCAGGGGATAGCATCAGCCACACGTCTTAGCGTAGCCCTCTCCTCACCTGTCGGAAACTCAAGGTCATCGTGAATGCCATCGAGCTCATGGCTGTTATCGTCGGAGCGGTTGGCATACGACAGCTGCTCGATTTCTTTCTTGATGTCGCCAACAGCCTCGAAGCCCTCGTCGTCGTGTTGCATGGCGGAAAAGGAGTGGAGGTGGGTGTGGGAGAGTGAAAACGCTGTGTGGGGAGCGGCGCGGAAGGTGCACGTAAAAAAGAGAAGAAGACGGCTGCCAGTCGTTTTCTTAATTTCTTTCCCTCATTCTTATAGCGTCCTCTGTGGGCTTTGATAGGCCAGTAACTGGCTGCACATGGAATCATGGAGAGAGCGCGAATTATTTTTAGCCGGCTAGAAAATTGCGTGACGATCGATCGAGATCTGGAGGGAGCGGACCGTTGATCGGTGCACTGAGCTTCTTTTGTCAGTTTTGAGGAATGCCTGTGGTTTGTCGTTAGGATTTTTGGGATACATACGCCGACGTTAGGGCGGCAAAAATGAATTCTTAGATGACCCTATGGCCCGCAGCAGATTTTCAGGGACGATGCCTGGAGCCTTCCGGGATATAGTTGACAAGCTCCAGCCTACAAATCTCTTGAACGCAACTCTTTGCCGGTGAGAAAAAAAGTTTCGTCCGACGACCGCCATTTTCAGAAAATGAGAAATTAATCCGCCATCTCGTCGGCCTTGGCGTCGTATGGCTCCCAAGTCACCCCACAACGATTCTTCTCAAGTTCTGCCTTCTCCCTGCGCAACGATCGCTTGAATTCCCTTAGTCAAATTAAAGGTCATGCGTCTGACGAATTGATGAGTTCTTACATAGGGCAGTACCCTCACGCGACATACCAATCGCAACTCTCTCCATGAGCACGCATTCTATAAATAGACCCTCCGCCAGCATGCTTCACTTGACGATGGTAACATCTCGTATTATCTGCTTTCAAAATCCAGCTCGGGAACGGGCATGAGAGATACCGGAGACGTGATGCCTGGACCTCGACAAATTGTTCTCCACACCGCGTGTCTCTCCCTGTCCGAGTCGTTTCTCCAGTTCCTTCCAGTGGGTTTGATAGAGAGATATGATTCAGGAGAAATAATTTCACTCTCCCCCAGGTCCGTCCAAGAGGGGGGGAGGAGGTTCCCCAGATTCGTCTATAACAGGTGCGGTCGGAGCCGCATATAGTAATGCGGAGGGTAGGAGGGGACGGATTATCGAGTTTAGATCCCGCCCGTGCGCTTATTCGAGTCCATCACGGACATAACGCCTATCACGTCTTATCGGTCCCGCGTCAAATAGACGCGACTAGAAATGTCATCACGCCATGAGGCTGATGATAGATACGTTGAAATGAAGGATTCGGATAAAGAGAACTATCAAAAACATACCAGGAATTCAACATACCGACATGAAAGAAACACATGGAGGATCCACAAGGAGGAGCTTCGCTCCTGTCCAATCCCCCCGCGAAGCATATGATGCACACTACGCATCGTCATACTTCTCCCTCAGGTGATACGTGGCGATCTTCCAAAATTAAACAATTTCATTGTCATCAGGCCCAAAAACGGACTAGGAAAATCCTTCAACTGGTGAACGCGATTCAATATAGACACTGAGGTGGAAGCTGAGATCAACGCACACATGACCTTAAGAATACCGGCGGCAATAAGTAAACGTCGAGTTTATACATAGATTCGATGCTTATAGGGTGTTGGCGAATATACATGAGCGATCCTACGCTCCTAAGTATGCGAAGTCAAGAAGATATGCGAGATCTTTTATGTACGTGCATGAGGATTCTTTTGAGGTACATTCTGGGGACTCGCCGACTAACCGCCGGCCTTATATTTTCGAGCTGCGAAGGAGCTTAGTGGTACAGGTACGCGACGTGTTTGATGAGCCGCGATGAGCATACGTTCCTAGCACATGAAAACGCAAATTAGATATGCACAGGCAGACAAATGCACAGAGGGGATGTACACCAGGAGACGCATTTTCGCTGGCATCTGCATCCGTTACTCAGAAGATGATGAAGAGAAGGGTGGTAAAAACTCAACAAGATTGACAGAGTTGGGTACTTTTGTCCATCATCTCCTGTTTTTCTTGCCCTTCTTCCCTCCACGAGCCCCACTGGCTCCATCACCACCTGTCCTCATCTCCGCCCTCTCCCTCTCCCTCTCCCTCTCTCTCTCCGCCTCCCTCTCCCTCTCCCTCTCCCTCTGCCGCTCCGCCTCCCGTTGCCTCTCCCTCTTAGCCTCCCTTTCCTGATTCACACTCTCCAACCAGCCAACCAGCCACTCCCGTGCACCATTCCACAGCAAGGCAGCCCCACCCACGATGAACGCAAACCCACTTTGGAAGTAATGGATGTAAAAGCCGAACCACGCAATGCTCTTGAAGAATATCCATGTCCACCGCGCGACGGGCACGATGATTTTGAAGAGAAAGTACGCAGTGATAAGGAAGGCGATGAGGAACCGGCTTTTGCGGTGCAGGTAGGAGATGAGAAGGAGGACGGAGAGGATGGTGAGTTGGGTTTTGAGTGAGTATGCGTGGATTATGGGGACCGTGATGGTGGGCCACATCGTTGTGTTCGACGGCGTCAACAGTGCACACGAGTAAAGGTTGAAGAAAGTTTATTATGTAATATACATCAGAGATTCTCTCTTTCTCATCGGTCATCGATGATTCAGAGTTCAAAAAACAACTTTCGAAAGCTTTTGACAAACTCTGACAATCGCATCTCTGAGGTATCTCAGCAAAGGGTCAGTCTCTGGTCGGTATTTAGATGCTCAGACTCAATTAATCGCAAATGCCAAACAGCATTAATTCTTGCCAAGAACATTCACCTAATGGATGCCCTTTTATTATTCTGCTTCGATCAGATGAACAACGTCGTGTCATGATCTAAAGTGGATGACCCTCTACGGCGCTCCGTTCTAGAAAGCCACAAATTTCGAGCTACAACTGGAATTACTTAAACTGGAATGCGAGTTTACATTTTCGCTACCAGTCACTGGGCACGACACCTGTGGATTGTGGTCAAATCTTGGCTCTTTTCTCGTTCAAGGTCTTTTAGCGACCACCGGTTTCTCAAGATTCAAAATCTTAACGAAAATCTGTTCACACGTCAACTTCCTTTTCAAGGCGGCGTTGCTTGGCACTCCACGACTTGGCGCCAGCTCTTTCAACATTGCGAGCAACTCCTGAACACGTTGCAGCTGGCTTCAGAACGACGGAGCCTTGTTTGTAGTGATCTTATGATGCCATCATCATGAATTTAGCTTGAAAGAAGGGCATGCCGAGGAACCATCACTTTTCAAAATGACTTGACAGGAAGCAATCTCTCCAGAGAAAAAGTTGCCTGCAACTCACTATGGATAGCAACAAGCAATTATACGATGAACCGAGGCCAACATAATTCGATTTAGTCTTACAAGTTGAGTTGTTAACTACCAGTGATACTTAAGTACTTTGGAGCTTGCTAACGTCGACTGCAGAGTCTTACAAAACATCAAAACATCAAGTTCGAATCGCATTTCTTTTTTCCCAAGAACAATCAGGAATGGACTCTACGATTTTCCTTCCTCTCCCTCCTCCGACTCCCCGTTATCGAAGGCTCCGATTTCTTTCTGAATATCTTGGAACCAAGTAATTGCCAAGAACCCCTTTACATATAAGACACAAACACAGCTCAGATGGGACCTGAACGTGACATCCATAGTTCTGGGCATTAAAAACCTCTCCCTCCTCCGACTCCCCGTTATCGAAGGCTCCGATTTCTTTCTGAATATCTTGGAACCAAGTAATTGCCAAGAACCCCTTTACATATATGACACAAACACAGCTCAGATGGGACCTGAACGTGACATCCATAGTTCTGGGCATTAAAAAAACCCCTTTGATGGGTTTCAAATCCCACTTCATATCTCCTATTCTTTCCCGCCATTGAAACACCCGTACGCTCGGCGTACACATAAAGCGCCCAGCAAAGTTTCGGTTCCTCACTACCCACCATGCTAGCCCTATTGCCCTTGAATCAGCCCATTATCCCTGCTATTTTCTTGGTGGTGCGCGAATTCGTAATCGTCGCGTCTTGCTCGTACGCGATGGTGTCTATTGCGGTCTGGGAGCTGTTCGAGTCTCCTACGGAGGTTATGTCGCCTTTCAGGCTGCTGCAAATTGTTTTGGCGGTTACGGGGTGTGTGTTTTTGACCATGGGGGTTGTTGAGTACGTGTATCGGAAGATATACCCCGCGGATTGGAGAGGGGACACGGAAAAGGTGGGGGGTGAAGGGGGTATTGAACGGGATATGGAAAAGGGGGTGGTTTTGGCGTGTGAGGGATAGGATGGCGGAGCTAACATGGTACGTCGCGTGTTATTGGATGGTGCTTTATAACTCAACGACCCAAGTGTTCCCCTCAATCCCCCTGTCCGGTACAGCGAGCACTCCTTTACACGGGCCGACCTCGTATTACTCGCCTATGCGTGTGTACGTGCTAATTACGACCATATCATTATTCCACTGTTCTACCCCTTCAATACTAGACGTACATTCCTCTACATTGTTTCGGACCTCGGCACAATAGTTCACTCATTCTGCCTCCAAAAAATGCTCGTGTCATTCTTTCCCCATATACATATGTCATTCCTTTCACATATACATTCCTTCCACATACATTCCTTCCACATGTACATAAACATAATTTGTTTCAAGCTTTTGAGGGACGAGGAGTTTGCCTTTTATTTACGCAGGTAATTCTATTTTTGTTTATGTAAAAAAATGAGTTTATTTTTCGCTCACGTCTTGTAGCTCTGCTCGATTCCCGACATGAGCTATGTACAAGGGCATCCATGGAACTGGCAACTTTGCACGATTCGAAATTTGTTCGAAATTTGGAAGTCTTCTGTTCTCACGCATTGACACGATGATCTACGACCCTGATTAGTTCCACCAGAAGTCAACACAAGTTTTGTTCTGCCACATCAACGGCTCCTCTCACCAGCGCAACGACGAGATCAACCAGCTAGGCAGTTATGCAGTATAACCCTCAACGATCCCGTGCGGATGGCGCTTTCGTGGCGATTGACCCTTTCCGGCCTTCCGTGTCACTCGGAATCAAAAACATCATCGGTGGGCAGAATGACCCAACGATCGACGACATTCCGGTTACGCGCCCTCAGCCGTATACCATACGTTACGAAGGGCAGCCTTATGTTCAACCCGGAACTTATCTGGCTCAGCCTTACTCACAACCAATTTACACGACTCAACCTCATTCCCAACCCATCTATCAACCCCGGCCTCATACCCAACCCATCTCTCAAGCAGTCCATCCATATCCATATCCGCCGAACTTCAGACCACCCTATCCAACCCAACCTACAGTCATTCTGCCCCAGCCTCCAGTCGTTGTGTCGCGGCCTCCAGTCGTCCCCGTTCCTGTTATCATACCATCCGAGGGAAGCAGTTCAGAGAGCAGGAGAGGTCACGAGCAACGGCGCCATCCACGAAGGCGACGTCGTTCACAAAGCCGAAGTCCGCGCCGTTCATCAATCAGAAGCCGTTCGCGAAGCCCGAGAAGACATTCAACTGAACGACACTATTCCAAAAGCCCACAACGTCGGTGGCTTACCCGCTTGTGGAGAGGCCGAATGCATCGCGCTCATACGGGTCCGCACCAGCCAAGACACCAGCACCGTTCTCCTGAGCGGGCTGGGGTAGTTGACTCCGTACCTTCCGCGTCTGAAGTTCGTGGACGCCCCCGCAGTCCTAAACCTCTGGGATGCAAGAATTCTGATGAAACTGGCAGTTCAAGTGAGGGTGATTCCTCTCGTTCCGTAAGCCGTAGTCCCCCACTCGCATGCATATTGCCGAGTCAGCCTGTTGCCACTCCGTTCAATCTTCCTGTCTCTCCACGTCGTTCCCCTTCTCCTGCGCGTGAGCAACGTCCCGGCTCTCCGCGCTTCTCTCCAACCTCCCCGCGCTTCTCTCCTATGTCATCCCACTCTTCGATTTCTCCGCATCATCCTCGTACTTCTCCACGCCATCCTGCTACATCCACAATCTATCCTCCTGCCTCTTCTTTTGAACCTCCCGCCCCACCACCTGCATCACAGGGCTCAACCCGTTCGACCATTCCGTCTCTGCCGGCTGAATCCTTGTCATCTGCAAGTCGTTCGCGGTCAAGAAGCCCCCGACGACCTCTTGAGGTTGACCATGTACATCCGCAACCTACCTCCGGAAGCCGACGCTCACGCTCCCCACAATTTCTCGACAGGCCAACCACCGTTATCATGCAACCGCCCACTGTACATCCTGCTGGGAGACGAAAATCACGCTCACAATCATATGATCGTCGCCGATCACGCTCTAGCTCTCCCTCTAGGCGGGCCAGAAAACATAGCAGGTCTCCGCAATCAAGAAGCCACCGAAGATCTCCTCAGGCTGACCACGTGCATCCGCGACGTACCTCTGGAAGCCGACGCTCATGCTCCCCACCATTTCTCAGCATGCCACCCACCGTTATCATGCAACCGCTCGTTGTACATCCTGCTGGGGGACGAAAATCCCGCTCTAGCTCTCCCTCTAGGCGGGCCAGAAAACATAGCAGGTCTTCGCAATCAAGAAGCCCCCGAAGACCTCCTCAGGCTGACCACGTGCGTCCGCGACGTACTTCTGGAAGCCGACGCTCACGCTCCCCACAATTTCTCCGCATGCTACCCACCGTTATCATGCAACCGCCCGTTGTACATCCTGCTGGGAGACGAAAGTCACGCTCGCAATCATATCATCGTCGCCGATCACTGTCTAGCTCTCCCTCTAGGCGGGCCAGAAAACATAGCCGGTCTCGCTCTAGAGATGAATGGGGGTTGCCACGAAGAAGGTATTCTTGGGACGAGTGGCGCTTGCCCCGAGATGTGAGAGGGGACAGGAAGCGACCACCTCCCGTCGTTATCCTACCAGAGCGCGAGTCTCGGAGACCACACTGGGACTCACGATCACCTCCCCGTCAGGATAGGTCGCCCTCCAGTTCTTCTAGCCCCCGCCGCCGTCGTCGACGGAGATCGCGCTCTCCGCCTATTCTAGTCTCAGCGAATACGTATGATTCTGGCCCTTTCATTCCCCCTTATTCTGGGCCACATACTCCCAAGTATGCGCGTCCAACAATGGATGGTTACGAGCCACAACCATATGCAGCGCCTTACATTGCCTACGTCCCTCCCCCGATGGTCCGGCCTCCGTTAGCAGAAGAAAAGGACAACGAAGAATACTATCTACGTTATGCCGTTCACCCGCGTATAACAGCATACGCAACTGCTTTCCTGCTGGACACGGTTCCACGTCAGATCTACTTACATTGCATGTTTCGCCTCCCTTCCCTGTATTTCAGCAGGGTGACACGAATATTTGAAGAGGCGGAAATGTCCATGCCAGAGATCAAAAAGATGGCGCTCGAGGCCGCAAGTGGGTGGCCTGCGAAGGATCTGAATCGAGGGTTCATCTTCGAGCCTCAGGAGCTGACTCCGCCTTACGCGTCTCTGCAGAGTTCTTGGCAGAGTTTTATCGACTCTTTAATGAGGGAATGGAAGACTCTTAATATTATATCGGTTTTACTCTTATCGTGCGTATACATACTACTGATAACTGCGTTCATTGATTCAACCCTCGTACAGCGCCATTTTGACGATTTTGCAAATTGAAGTAGCGGCTGCTGATCCTTACACGCGATATTCGGCCCTGCTGTCCCTTGTTTGTGCTCTTATGAGCCTGCTGTACGGTTGCATCTACATCATCAGGTTTGGTACGATGCGCAAGACGTATAAAGCGGCGGAGTGGGCAACGGTATGTAGCGGGATGCTCCTACGACAGCCACTTATTGAATTGGGAGTTGATAGGAAGCTCAAAAAACTCGAACGGGTTTGTGGTGGAACGTCTGGGTTATGCTTGCAATGCCTGCGACGTGGCTAGCTTGGTAAAAAAGCGTCCTCTCTGATTATTGTTCGGCATCATTAACCCATTTTCCCGCAAGGTCAATGATACTCTACATATTTTGTATCATGTCTTTCGTCTGGCGAACTGGGACATCTGAGGACGTTAACGTTCATGCGATATCGCCGAGGGATGCACTTGGTCCCAGAATTGCCATCACAGCTGTCCTTTCACTCGGTCTGATATATTTCCTTCTCATAGTCAGCACATTCCGGCGTTACGGTGACATTATGGACCGGGCCTGGCAACAGCGGGTTTTCGGGTGGGCACAAGAAAAATTAGGGTTCCAGTACGCTCCACAGCCAAGACCCTACAGCCCAGTGTACTCTTCGTATGCTGACCGGCCACAACCGTATCAGCCAACCACTGAGTACACTACTTCTTTCGCGCAGCATCCTGTCCAAACCGCTTCATTTGGGGCATATCCTCAGGCTCCTTCCCGTGTCTCCCCTTCGCGAGATCCAGAGAATCCCACTGTGTATCAACGTACGCGTAGCTTGTCCAGGCCCCAGGCACACACACCCAGCTCTCCACATTTAGGTCCATCGTTCCTCTCTCAAGTCATACCCCCACTCTCCTCCTCCCTCCTCCATATATCGCCGAAGCGCACACGCTCTCCGTCTCTATCCCCTGCTCGCACCAGAAGCACGTCGAATCATAAGGCGGCCCCTTTGCGTTCTACTTCGCAAGATAAGAAAAGATCAAGGTCAGGATTGAGTGAGCAACGTTTATCCCCAATTTTGGCTGACATGGGAACCACCATTTTCCCTCGTTCCGGGTCGAGGTCGATAGCGCGGGCTAGGGTGAGGTCGAGATCGCCCGGTCCGAGTCAACCTCCACTTGCAATGGATAAAGACGTGCAGACTTACAAGGTCCTTTCGATTTCTTCAGAGGGTGTGTTTCGTTGGAAGGAGCCCGAACAACTTTTTTCACGTGGTCTTAGCTATGCGGATTGGGCGAAATTCGATCATGTCGGTTTTTTGTTTTATTCAAATTAGTTAATGGTCTGAAGGGAATCTTCGTCTACAGGAATCTACAGCTGGTTGGCACAACAAGATGGATACCCTATGTGATCCAGAAATGTTTGTGGTGGGCTCTGATATACCGCAACATCGCCTGGCGCAGGTTCTTGATTGGTGGAATATTAATTTCTTCCGTAAACTTGGTGCCGAGGCCCTTCTTGGCGAAGAATACGCTGACAGCAACGTAACAGCGACTTTTGCCGTTTATCTTGTCATGGACGGTCCCTCCACTGCTGATCCTCTGACTGATATCGCCACTCATTTTAGAGGTTTGCCGGAAGGACCGGATCGCATATATTTGTATCGGATGAGCCAGATTCCGGACTTGGAAGTTGTGAATGTGAAAGATCAGCTTTTGGATGGGGAGTCGTAGATACTCAATTTCTTTGGGAATTTAATCGAATTTTAAAGGCAAGCCAGCTGAGCGTATCTGAAAACAAAATAAAGGCCATCAACAATTAACCTGATCTCTTGTACTATCATTTACCCAGTGTTGCAAATATTTTGATCAAAACACAACAGTGCCTCAAGGAATGCACCAATCTTTACAAATCTTTTACAGATGGAAAGGCCTGATTCCCAGCTTTCCGAATATGTTTTTTTCGTATTTAATTGGAATTCTTAAGGTGGGTGCCGCCACGTGCCGATACGAAAGGTCAAAGTCACCTAGTGTTGCAAATTCTGTCACGCAACGTAACACCAAATCAGACCAAATCAGGTAGCATTTCAATCTCCGCTCAAAGAGAGATACGACGTCGCAACAGCAAGTTGTTAAGTATGAGTAGTCTCGTTCCCGACATCATAGGGCAGGATCAGGCTCCTAAAAGCAGCCGCTCGTCTCGCGAGGTTTTCGTACTAGGAGGAGAACTATATTTGTGATCGTTATATAATCTGATGGGAAAGACCAAATAAACAAACCTAAGAACTCAAACTCGCGAGAGAGCGGCTGCCGGAAAAGTTGCTCGGGGAGCTCGGACATCAATGATTAACCCTAACATTGGGTCCCAAATCTGCACCATGTGAGAGCATCACATTTTGGTCACCAACACCGTTTTGGTTTGGAATGGTGTCGAGAATAGCATTCAGGTCCTCCAAAATCGACAGTGTGATGGGATGGTCTTCAAAAATGTTTGTTGATAGAAGTCTGTGAAGAAATTGGTGGGCCGTAACCTCTGAATCCTCAAAAGTATTCAAAGGATCTGTCACACAGGCCCAAAAAGGCCTTGGGTTTGGGACCCAATGTTAGGGTTAATCATTGATGTCCGAGCTCCCCGTCTTTCCCATCAGATTATATAACGATCACAAATATAGTTCTCCTCCTAGTACGAAAACCTCGCGAGATGAGCGGCTGCTTTTAGGAGCCTGGGGCAGGATCAAGCGCTTTGCAGGAGGAGATAAGATCCCATCAGCGGACTTTAAAGTCGGAGGCAAAAAAATGAGAAAATTCACGTGCAAGATCCTGCCCTATAGGAAAGGGTAGGCTCGAGTGATGGTGTGACACTTATGCTACAATTTTCACCATCACATAATAGAAGCAGAACACGATGCGCCCATGGGTACCGACGACTTCTCCGAATCAGGTAAATGGCGCCCACGCAATCACCTCAAGATAGCCACCAGAGAAGTCGAGAAATCCACCGTGTGCTTGCAAAAAGCTGGGGACAACACTTCCAAAAAGAGAGGGTATCAGTCTGCATCCACTCGCGCGACATTTCATGTGGAGTTCTGCTGTCTTAATCCAGGGAAAGTGCCGTACTCATGGCAGGTGGATGACGGAGAGGCGCAACACAAGTTGGGGCTAGATTACTTAGTTATAGCAGGAACTGGCACAGGAAAAACCATGCCATTTGTCATGCCCTTGTTTTTAGATCCCAAAAAAATTGTGGTTGTTATCTCACCATTGAATGCATTAGAGGAGGATCAGGTAAATACTTGCCATCATCTCTCAAGAATCTTCATAAGCTAAAAATGAAAGGCCGAGAGATTTAAACAGATGGGCTTTTCAGCAGTTGCCGTAAATGGCAAGACTTATAATGAGTCCATACATAAGGTTTTCTCACATTCCGATGAATAAACTATGAAAGATTGACCTCCCGTTTTTCCGATCGTCCTCGTAAAAGAGTTCATTTTCGTCGTGGAAGGTGTTGCCGTTGAAAACCTCGTCCATCACAATTGTCGGTGTATGCGACGTGACTGATTATCTTTGTTACTTAATTGTTATGATTGTGACTAATGTCACGCGAGCCTACCCCTACCCATCAAATTGCACCAGATGTAGTAGAGACATCCTGTGCTTGTGATAAGATAACTGTTGCATACGTTGCAGAGAAAGGTGTCCAAGAAATTTGTATACATGAATAACTTGGTTTTGCATAGACCTTGTTCAGGATCAAAAGGATGCAAACAAGATCTGAGCGTCCAATAAGCTCAATTGTGGTAAATTCTTGCCAAACCAACTGGCTGTAGGATGCTAAAGGGATGGTGGGTGGGTTCGAAAAATTTTGGGAGATGAC
>Ga0307507_10004921_pt1 | contig 22826 bp, 32 predicted proteins | sample 7_EM_MG_FD_207223 | JGI IMG/M metagenome (GOLD analysis project Ga0307507, IMG submission 207223) | Populus trichocarpa ectomycorrhiza microbial communities from riparian zone in the Pacific Northwest, United States - 7_EM | ecosystem: Host-associated > Plants > Roots > Unclassified | place...
TACATTTTTCCCCCCCCCCTTTGGGGGGGGGGGTTGGGGGGGGGGGGGGGCGGGCACGGGGGAAGACAATACGCATGACACCGGTGGCCGCTTTCGTATGATATAATACGTATTCGCTTAGCTACTTGTATTTTGGAGTGCTCATCTCTATCTCTAATAAGTTTCGATTTCCAGGTTCGCTTAGGGGTAAAACAAGCTTCTGGAAAGGGTTAGTTGATTTCCTGATTTGGGTCTTAGTCTTAACTTACAGCCTCTGGTAGGAAAGATCGGGAAACGGGGATCGGGCTTCTGAGGTTTTGGTTGGAGGGTTCGGTGTGCTCGAGCCAATTGAGCGACCGTGTTTCTGACTTTTAATTTCCACATTCTCAATTATTTCGACCGGAGGGGCTGTACTAGTAGTTACTGGATGTTTTGAATTTTTACTATTCACGGTATGATACCGTAGACTACCAGTTGGTTGGGGTTTTATAATTTGTTGGGGTAAACCTATTATGGAAAGATGCGATGATATTCGATGATCATCTGATAACGCATCGCGAGGGGTTTTTTATTTTATTTTTTAATCTCCTTATGATAAGTTTACTGACCATACGGGAGAGAACCTTTGTACTCGTAGATACTTGGTAAGATTGAGTCAACATACCGGCACTCGCTTCCTACCTACCATTCATCCATTCCTTCATTCTAGGGCGCGGGGTGAAGAAACTCGGGGCCGAGACTTACCTCAGCCTCCCCGCCCCCCCCCCCTAGCCGCCTGGCATCGATACTGTACATAGCACAACCTTAACCATAGGATATCAGCCCTCCGTTCAATCATTTATTCAACCAAAACCACAGGTCCGCAGCGAAGCTGTGTTTTCTCTGTTTAATTAATGAATGAACTGGTGCCACTCACCAATGCCCACGAGCCGCGTCTACAGTGAAACCATTTCCAGCAGGTAGGGAGTAGCATGAGGCTGGAAATAAGGGAGGATGGAAAGAGGAGGGGGTCTTGGCACACGGGGCGGCCAGAACAATTGGTCATATCGAGTGATATCTCATGATGGTGGGGAGAAATGGAAAATTTGCGTAGAACTTGGATAATGGCATTATGTTGGTGACAGTCTTGCTATCGATACAACTTGAATACGCTGCAGCAAGGCACCGTTTGAAGGAAATTTATCCTTATAGAGTTGAAACTTTTCCTGGTTTGTCAAGTCTTGATACTCGGGTTGCTGGTGCTTTTCTTGGTTCACCCATTGTTGAACTCGGCTAACTCTTTGGCTAGGCATTTTCCTTAGAGTTGAACAATGGTGATCCTCGCTCTGACTATCATAGTTTTTCTGCACATAAATACTACTAGAAGCCCCTTCAGACATTTACGCATATGGGGTTTGTTTGTTAATTTCTCCTCTCCTTTCTGTCTTTTTTTGTTTCAAGCTAAATTTTCCCACCAATTTTTCCCCGATAGGCGTTTGCTGGAATTAAGATCTGAGGAACGTCCTGGAATTGGAAACTATAAGAGGCCTAGAATTTTCAGGGGGATTTCCCATACCTCAAATATTGTGACTCTGCAAACACTGGAATTACTAGAGGGTTGGAAGTTTTGGGGGTGGGAAATATCGGAGGTTCCACTGTACTAGTACGTTCCTTGAGACTTGAGTTGATACTGTGTTGAACTTAGCTAAGGTCCGTGCTGAGGATGGGCATGGTCTGGGTCTTCGGGTGCCCCCACAGTGTTTCCGTGGGCCGTGTTTGTGGGATGGATCCGCTATGGTCGTAATTTGGCTTTCACAGCGCTGCACTGTTCCCCCACCCGACCCCCCGTGTGCTGGGAAGGGGGGTTTCATTCTCCCCACACTAAAAAAGGCCCGTCCGGAAACATCTCACTTGCTCGCACTTCATTCATCACTCTGGCCTTGGTGGATTGGGTTGGATAGTATTCTAATCATGGAATGTAGAGCGCCGGCACTCGTATTGTGCCATGCATCTCAAGTTTACCCCCCCAGCTTCACCAACCCCTTCTCCTGCAGATAATCAACAATAATCTTGACCGCCTCCTCAACAGATACCTTATCCGTCTGCACCCTGATTTCAGGGTTCTCGGGCGCTTCGTAGGGGGCAGAAATCCCTGTGAAATCCTTGATCTCTCCGGCTCTGGCCTTCTTGTAGAGGCCCTTGGGATCCCGCTGCTCGGCCACAGACACTGGTATGTCGACGTGTACCTCGACAAAGGGGATATCAGTGTGTAGCTCCCGTGCTGCGACTCGGTCCGCGATGTACGGTGAGATGAAGGATGTTATTGCTATTGTAGAAGAGTCTGCGAATAGCTTAGATACCTGAGGAAAGTGAACAGAGAAAGAGAGGAAGGTCTCATTAGCTCATGGTAAACCAACTATCGTGGAGGCAATCCGTCGATTTCATTCACAAGGCTAGAAAAGAAGGTACCTCAGCTATTCTCCTAATATTCTCGTTCCGGTCCTTTTCTGAGAATCCCAGATCTTTGTTTAGGCCGAATCGAACGTTGTCGCCTATTTTTTTCTCTTTAGGTCAACTCCATGTTGAATGTTTCACGGGCCATCCCGACTGGTGTTTACTATTTTTTTTTCTGCCTTGATGCCTTTTTTTCTTTTCTTCTTGTGAGGTGTCTGTGTGTTCGCGTTGGGAGAAAAAGCAAATATGTTTATCGCTGCTCACCACACAGGATCACACCAATAAACGGCGAGCGGGTAGAAAAGGCAGAGATAGGGACACGGCGTCGGAAGAAAGAAAAAAAAGGAAAAGGCAAGGGGAAAAGGAGAAACAAAACAAAAAGTAGGGGGTTCACTGACCATCAAGTCTATACGCAGAAATGTTGTTATGGAGCAAATGTTGTTCCAGAGCAGTTGCTATCGTGCTCTTTCCGGATGCGCTTAGGCCGGTAAGCCAGATTGTGAATCCCTTCTGACCGCGAAGAGATTCGCGCTCAGCACGGGTGAGCCCCGGATGCCAGGTTATGTTTCTATCGGCTCCACCCGAAAGTTAATTATCTCTTGCTATCAAAGATACCGCCGTTGGTAATTTCCAATTCTGTATTTCCTAGAATTTCCGCGGGGGTTTGACAGCGTGGGATGGGGAATCAATGGGATAAAATAAAATGCCAAGGGAACAGGAAACAAGGGAGAGTAGGTAAGAAAAAGAGGAGAAACAACTGATACCTACGTTGACATTGGTTGATCGAGGAATCTTAAGAAAAGAGGGGTTTCGATTGGTAGACAGAAAGACGGATGGGCACTCGGGTAAGGTTTGTGTTCGCCTTCCTTCGTGTCCGTTTGTTCGTTGTTTACCCAGAAAGCGGGGGAAGGAGGGGCAAGAAACGATTTTATCTCTTCACTTGTGGGAGCTCCAGTGCAATGACGTGATTTTGGACCCTGAATAGTAAATATCCTCTTAACAATGGATTGTTTCTATGTATATATCGAGTTTAAGGTAAACCATTTTCAGGGTCCACTACCCTTTGCACTGTAATTTTTTTTCTTTACCCCCTCCCCTCTCTGCAGCCCTATCATAATTCTTCATTTACAGATCACGTGTAGCAAACTACCGAAACCGCAAGCTCCCGGTTGTTACATTCCGCCCAATTCGATTGCCGTACTTGTATCGGCACTCGTAGTTCAGCAGTGAAGGGGATGGAAGTTTTTTCTGATACTGTAATTTACGCACGGAATCTACAAGTACCGTACGGTCACTGTATGGAAGAGGGGAGGAAAAGCAAAAGGAAGAAAGGATGCAAGGAAGGGGAGGGAAAAATATGCGAATATTTTCGGTGGGAAAAGTGAAAGGGAAGAGCTGTCAAATGGAGTAGGAGGCTTTTTTTTTTCTTTCCTGCTTGCAGGATTTGGGGCGGAACTGGGGTTATCCTGGAGAGGATGTAAGGGAATGGATGGGTGATGGATTCTATTCGCGCCTCCCGAGGCTCGTGAAGTGCAGGAGGCTGGAGTTTCCGTGGTTAGAATGGTGCTGTTCGATCTGTGACAGCCGCTGCCCGTGAAAGCGGTGATACCAAAGTGTTGTGTGCGAGTTGCGAGAGAGATGCTAGCTACAATGCCGTATGACTAGGGTAGCGGAAGGTAAGCCAGCAAGAGTAATGCGGAATACCGTTACCGCAGTCTGGATGGCTCTTTCCTATCAAAGCGGTCGGAAGAGAACTAGAGACTTCAGCTTCAGCTCCAGTTCTCTTCCCCAGCTGCGGAGGAAAGTGAAGATAATAGGAGTATCGGTATGATAGTCCATCATAGCGTATCGTGCTCTTCCTGTGACATGGAATTTCCAAGTGCAGCATGATATTCTTGTGCATGTTTTTAATCTGCCACTTGTATTTATCGGTGATCTGGATCAAAATATCCCGTCCTGTATTGGATTTGCCCCGGATTCTGATTATGGTTATGGCACTGTACTAGTACTAGTACTGTACTGTAAAGTAGAGCTGGCATCGCATTGCAGGAACCTTAGACAACCCCGGCTCAAGAGAATATCGTCGTCTCGGGCACCCTGCTTTCGGCTAATGCGCAACAAGTGCATTGAATCAACTACTGTGCTCCAGTCCGGTAACCGATTTCCCCTGGTTGTCTTTTCTTCTTCTTTTCTTCTTCCTCTTTCCCATTTACCCTTTCACTGACCTACCGTACCCTACCGTAGTGCAAGTGATGGTCCCCTCTTTCGTTCCTACTGTCGATGAAATGTATGGCGGGGAAGCAGGTTCGGGTGTTGGAATGATGTTTTGTCGATAACCGAGGGATATTGAGATTCCGGGATTCTTTTCACTTCTTCAGCAGGTTGGTTGTGAGGAGCCTAGAAGCAGGCCGCATGGAGCAGCAGGCAAGCAATGCAACGAATAGTTGGCATTTTATCACAGTATGATACGAGTATATACTGGTGCGTGCTCGTATGGTACCGGCATGTATGGAGTAAATGTATATATATATCATTATAATAAAAAGAGTAATAACCAGCGAACCGTATGTAACGATACTCGCGCAGACACCGCATCGTGTGGGGGATTAGCTGTCTGGCCCAGATCTGGAAGCAATAGTTGCGGTGGTAGTCGGGGTCTCCCTATTCTCATTTCCAAAAAGCAATTCCCAGTCCTGTGTCCATCCATATTTCCCTAGGTCAGAGCAAGAGGGGGCCAGTCAAGACACATTCTACGCCTCTTTGGTCCGCTGGCAAGTACGAGTACCTTTATCGTTCCCCCCACACACAAAAAATTGATGAGTTGGGACACAACTCACGTATCCTAAATACCACCGCCCTCCTCCCAGGCCCACACAACAAGAACGCAAGAGACCCTCCTCACACAGCTCACACACACCACACTCCCACACACACACGTTTCTCCCCCGTCCCTTTCTTATTTTATTTTTTCTAAACAACAGAGTACGGTACATAAACATGAACTCACCCCTCGTCCTTTAAATTTCCACCACCACTCCTCGCCGGATATCAACTCTCCACTCTTCATATATATACTCTTCGGTATTTCTCACTTCCATCCTCTAACGAGAAGAAAATCAAAAAAGTTCCCGCGAATACCCCACCATACATACGCACAGTCTTTTGCTTCTATTGCTCCTTTTCATTCTCTTCCCTCCTCCCCTTCCCAACTCCACCTTAAATAAAAGATAGAGGAGCCCTTCACCGTCTGCCTGGTTCCTCTTTGTTTTATTTATTGAAGAGAAAATCATTGTATCCTTCTTCTGCCCTTTTTGGTGGTCTACAAAAGCCAGCATATTAATTCCTCAATGCCTAAAGGCCGCAAAAGTCAACCTAGACTCTTCGGATATCCCTACAAGAAGGAGAAGTGAACCCTGATCTACAACGAACCTTACCTACACAACCACTACAACCACCACACTCACACTCTATACCCACACCACCACTACGAAAGTTACAAGTATTATTCCAACGCAACGCAAAACAGCGGGTGCTACACACCTTTACGAAAGCTACCGTAGCAACACAACCCAACGGGAAAGTAGTAAAGAGTAATCCAGGAGCGACTATCTTTTTTTCGAAATAAAAAAAAAATAGAAAAAATAGATCAGATTCGAAGCGAAAATGGGTCTTCTGGACACATTATTCAACTGGGTACTTACCCGCGAACAACGCGAACGGCACTCCCGAGCGGTATGGGAAAGGTCTGTGTGCAAGTCTTCGTTCCTGGAGGTAACCGCAACACCATACAACACTCCGACAACCCCACGATCGGAAGCCATGACCCCATCACTGTCTTCGTCGTCCACATCCTCCACGTCATCGTCCACATCATCGGGCATCTGCTCGCCCGCACGGTCCAGACCATCAACGTCATACTCCACATCACCAAGGCCTGAATACCGCCGTCACACATCCATAACCCGCAGCCCAATCTCCTACGATGCACTAATCGACACTAAACCCCCCACCCCAGCCCCATCCGCCAAGCCCACTGCCACTACTACTCCACCATTGCTATATCCACTACCTCCGCTAGGCCCCATGGAAGGGATAGGGAAATACCGTCGCTCAATCCACGTAACCGAGCAATTCATCGACTCGTTACGCAGGGACAACATCGCGGCACTGCAGCCCCTTCCATCATCCGCCTCCTCCTCGCCGATTAATCCCATATCTTACCTGACCGAAGACGAACCTCGTCAGGGACGAAGACTATGGCGTGATTGCCCTGGTAATAGAACGACCACCACCCCCCCGAGAGCGTACTCCACCTCTCCCATGATCTTACCAGCTGAGGAATCGCCAAAGCGACAGAGGAGCCTTCCACCGGGATGGAAGACAGCAGCAGAGATCGGAGTTCAAGAGGTGGTGACTGTGGAACCGGTGAGGAAGGGCGGGAGAGGCGTGCAGAGCAAGAGGAAGGTGCAGGGCGGAAGGGGCAAGCAGCAGAGAGTTGGAGGAGGAAAGAGACAACCAGCCGGCCCATACCCGCTACCGAAGGCACCCAGAGTCACTGGGCTTGGCCTCAAGAGAGCCGCACCGGGGAGGAATATGAGCGCTAGTATGGAAACCCTCCTCTCTGGTGAGGAATGAGAATGCGAGTGATCGTTCATGAAATATTAACGTGTCCTTTTCTTTTCTGTCTTCTTTTCCTTGCTGTTTTGTTTCATTTTGTGTTTATTTTGTTTGGTACTTTTCATTTGTTTGGGAGGCGGACGGATCAAGCTTAGCATCGGTGGGTAGGAAATATTTCGGCGTTCATTTTCATTTTCGTTGTCATTGTTCGCATTTCATTTTTTTATTATTATTCTTTATTTGGCAAACAAACGGGGATGGCACTTCACGATCACGACGTTTATAACGAAAAACGAATGAACGAAACGAACGAAAATTAGTCTAATAACCTGTATTCTCACTTTTTTCCTTTTAATTTCTTAAAAACTAATTGTTTTTTTCTTTCTTTTCCTCACTTTTCCCACTGTCACAATTCATGGTCAACGGATTTTCTTTGGTTCATCTTACCATAACCATCATATCATAATTGTTGTACCGTAATGTACAGTATATACATGGCTACCATACAACCTAATCTACACACAGATGAGATAAAAAGAAATAAAAGAAAGAAGTCACAAACAAACAAACAAACGAAGCAAACCAAATTATCGTGACCCGCGCTTATAATGCTTACTTTACAACTCCACATCCCCACAATAGAGACTAGGCGCCGGCGCATACGACGTTGCCAACTTGCCATCCATCTTCCCATCCATCCATTCCATCCATCCCTTCCCCTTCCGCACCCATTTTTGTCTATATCTATTGTGATACCTACCTACCCACCCAATATATTATATCCCCATCATCCATGTCCCCTGCCTGCAAACAAGGTTAAATCGAAATCGATAAGTTTTTTTTCAGCGTAAAAACCCACAAACTTCCCCACACTTTTTCTCCATCCATCCATCCACCCATCTATGTAATGTAGTGCGAAAAGTATAATATCATAACAAACAAACTTTAGAAAAGCAAAAATGCAACTGTGGGGGAGACTAGAGTTTGTACGAATAAATGGGTAAAATAATAAGCCCCAACTTTAGCCCTGTTTGTGGTAGTGGTGGGTGGGGTGGGTTGGTTCTAGAGCGGCGCTGGCAGATAGGGCGGTGGAGGGGTTTTGTGGGGAAGGGAAGGGAGAGGGGGGGCGGTGAGGCGGCTAGGTATGGAAGTACGGTAGGGCAGGAAGGAAGGATGAGGAACAGGTGGCGTGGGTGCGGCTTGGTACTATATTGCTTGTTACTTATTGCTTAAGTTGGGTGGATACCGTAGTGTGTATCCAGGTATCCATATTATTATGTAAATCTATTTAATGTAGGTAAACTATCCCATACCAATATCGGGAGAGGGACAGTGCAGTGCAGTGCAAAAGTTGATATATTGGATTGGGTACCCGTATGTGCAGTAGTATAATATTATTGATAATACCGGTATATTCCCAAGAAGTGTATAACTATATAATAATAATATTATTATAACAATTTTTATGAAAGCAGCAAGGAGTAGTAACATGAGCGAAAGGGAAAGGAGGGAAAACGGATGAGAGGAGAAAAAAAACCTAAAGCCTTTAACACAATAAATCTCTACTGTATGGATAGCATAGCATAATAGCACTATACAAGTACAAGCCTCCAGTTACCCCAAACATCCCCCACAGCCTTGCCTTGCCTAGCCTTGCCTCGCCTTCCCTTCCCTTCCCTTTCCCCCCTCCCTCCCTCCTTTCATCCCCTTTCCCTTTCCCTCCCTCCCGCAATCAAACCCTTCTGTAACTCAAACATATACCTATAATACCTAGACTACGTCACGTCACGTCCTTCCATCCATCCACATACCGTCCCGTCCCCATAACTGCCACTGCCACCGCCACTACCACCACAGCGATCGATCCGGGGTACGGTACGGGTACGGTACGGTACGTGCCTATATATTATAGTATACGAATAAAGTAGATAAATGGGAACTATATAATTACCCACATACATACTACATACCGTACTACATACATGTTACATACATATCTTGAGACGGATAACCCCTGGAACTAGCCAGCGCATAGGGGTACGGAGTCTTCTTTTTTGTCAAAGGAGGAAAAAAATAAAATAAATAGGGTAAAATAAAAATCTTTTTTGTTTGGGGATGGGGGGGTTGTTGTTAGTTAGTTAGTTAGGTGCGGGAGGGTTCGGGAGTTATTGTGCTTTGTAACTAGTATTGGACACGTTGGTGGAGGGGGAGGGGAAGTGGGTAAGTTAGGTGGGGGGTTAGGAGTTGATTTTGGGGGTTTTTCTTTTTCTTTTCTTCTTTCTCTTCTTGAAATCTGAAGGTTAGTATCTGCGATTTATGGTGAGGGGAGAGGTGGGGGGGGTATCGAATGCTTCCTTGCCTATTCTACCCTGTGTAGGTACTGGTGGTAAGTAAGTCTGGGTGCAGCAAGGGTACTTGTAACTCTGGTTTTAATAAATCGGTGAATTGTGTATACATCTATTTATCTACATACTAAGCAATGACAATCACGGCGAGAAAGCAAGCAAGAAAAAAAACAAACAAGCGCAATAAAAGAAAAGAATCAAATTGGATAAATTTAAAAACATCCGTAACCGTTGCCCTACTCCCCTCGATAACCCAATTATTACAAATAATCCCATCCCATCCCGATCAAAACTCCTTCCCCCCACCTAGAATTCCCAATATGATGGAGTAAAAGTACTCGAGTAGAAAATACGGTATAATACTTCGAATTAGCGATCACCCCCCCCCCCTCGCAAAATGCAACGGAACACAGCCCCTCACTCGTTCAATTCTCCTCCCCCCCCCAAATCCTCCCCATCTTCCCATCATCATTCTTCCTCCCCTCCGCATCAGCACAACCCAACCAACCAACCGGATAAAAACCTAACGTGGTTGGTCGGGTCACGATTTCCTCCCTATTTTAAATCCATCCATTCACACACCCACACCCACAATTAACTACGAGTAGACTAACTCGCTAGCTCGTTAGCTAGCAAGCACGGGCAGCCACTCATCACCATCTGAATCGTATGATTCTAATACGTCCGTGAAGCATCTGAAAGTATTGGCCTGTAGGCGAATGGAAGGATGGATGGGAAGAGTGGAATCTCGTTGGAAGGCGGAATGAGAAGGGAAGAAAAAAAAGAAAGCACAAAGTACTGTGCGGATGGCAAGGTACTGAACTGAACATTACTGGTGATGGGATGGAGCGAGATTACCCTCAGCTGTGAAAGGGTTTGCGTGATGATGATGATGCTGGGGATTTTTGCAAGAGATAACTTGGATGGAAGGAAGGATGGATAGGATAGGGGTTTAGTGGTACTTGGCCCTCGCTTTCTCTACTCTCTCACTGGTCCATTCTTGGTATGACTGTATGGTATGTTACGTATGGTACGATATGGAATGGATCGACTGAATGAAGGAAAACCACGGACGGGGGCAAGGTAGCGCAATAAAGTAAGAGAAAAAAGTAGCAAATAGCAGAAGAGTAAATAAATAAACTCCGCGTTGTTGTTGATATCCCCACAAATTAAAAATAAAAATAAAAAGATAAAAAGATAAAAAAACGCAAGCTAAACTGGCATAAAGCACCTTTCTTCGTCCCCATTCCCCAAGAGGGGAAATTTGGTTTGAGAAGACATAACGAGTTAAAAAGGGGGGGCAAACACAAGTTGTGCAAAAAAAAATGAAAAAAATGATCATATAGATTTCTATTGGCAGACATGGATAGGTAGGAGGCAGGAGATGTGGGAAAATAAAAAGGAGACGAAGAAGAAAAGAAAAAAAGAAAAAAACATAGAACACAAAAAAACAAGTCAGGATTGATGTGATGATCGATACTATCTAACCTTCCAAATCCCTAATCCCTTATTATTATTCTTCTCAGAAGATGCCCCGGCGGCCCCCAACACGCTCCTACTCGCCAGTCCCAGTGCCTTCAGATACTCCTCCACCCTCGCCGTCTCGGTGAAGCACTTGAGCACAGACCTATTCGGATCCGCAACGACGGTTGCCAACTCGAGCGTGTTCCCCAACAAGCTCTTGCTCACATGTTTCCCCGCCTCGATGTAGACGTCGTGAAGGGCAAATGTGAGCTCGGGGATGTACATGTTCCGGATGGCTACAATCGAGGATGGGTCTATTATGTGAGATTGGGGGGGGAATGAGGGCACGGTGCTGAGGGTCTCGTCCAGCCAGGATCGTAGCACCTTGCCCAACTTGTGGTTGGTCGAGTTGTAAGCCTCGCTGAGCGCCGCCTTCCTCGCGCGATCAGGGTGGTGTCTGCTGTTGCTTTGGTTAGGATCGGACGCCCACCTGGGTTCTGGGGTTGGGAGGAGGGGGATTGGGGGCTCTCGTACTCTGTCTTCTGTCCCAATAATTCATTCCACACTTCTAATTCGTCGAGTGCCTGGATGAACACTTCCATTTCTATCATGACTGCCAAAGCCCATTGATCAACCTCGTAATCAAATACACCCCTGAAATCATCATCTTCTATGATACCCCTCCCGGGAGAGAAATCGTTAATATCTCCACCCTCGGGAATCAGGTCAGTGCTCCTGATAGTCTGGGAAACCCTCTTTGCTGCCGCCAGACGCCCGGAAACTAAACTTGATTAGTAAAAGGTATCTTTTTGAGGGAATTAATAGCAACCAAAACTACTCACGCAGTAACCGCTTGTATATCACAGTTGCACACTTTACTGACTCAACTTTCAGCTCGTCGCCCCCAAGAACCAACCACTCCAACCCCTGGATCAACAAGCTATCTTCCTCGAGAATCTCTCCGGCGGTCACAGATAACGTGGCCACATGCCGCCGCTCGTTCTCGTAGTGATTTTTTGTCAAGTCCAACGCGATCTCCATCCCCTTCTTCAAACACCCCACGTAGTCAATATTATGCGTCCTCATCAACCCTAAGAGCTCCAACCTCAACGGCGCTTCCCGAATCTTGTTGAGGATCACGCCCATGACATCGATAGCTTTTTGAGGCGAGAGCCGCCCTGCATACAGCGGTATCAGCTTTAGCTTGCCGGCCTCTGCAAGGAATTCGATATAAGCAGCAATCAAGAACTCGGCCTGTGTGTGGAAGGGCGTATCCTCAGTGAAGCCAGCATTCAGCAGTTGGAGTACAAGTAAAATATGCACAACAATTCGAAGATTCCGACAGTCTGTGACGTCTACACCTATGCTCCCTTCCTCGTGTAGCGGATCATAATCTGGATTGTCTCGGAAGGCAAGTAACTGACGATAGAGCTCATCGACAAGTTCATGAAAGCGTAGAGATATTAAAGATCCTTGGATAACCCTTAGGGGCACCCTAGACTCTGCCTTGATATGGTCTGAGGATGCTAGACTATCGATAATTCTAGAGAGTACAGTCTCATCTTCAGCGAGGTTTCCGATGCGGGAATGGAACGCTGTCGAGTCAAAGGCGGGGAAACTCATAGCTGTAGGAGATAGCCGTCCATGCCTTAGCAAATACTGGGAGTAGTATTCTTCAACAAGCGAATTCATGTGGGCGAATAGATGATCTTCCCACGACGCACAAACAGGAATAACCTATTTATTTATTTTTTAGTTAGCCATGGTTCCCTTGTCAAAATTGTGAGGAATTCAAGAGCATATACACTTTCGAAGTCTCCACACAATGTTCCATAGACTGCCTTCTCCCACTGCTCTGCACCGCTTCGATGCGCGATAGCATAGCACATTCTCTTCCACAGCTCCCTCCTTCTGGTGCCTGTGACTCCTTCAGCCTGGGAATTCTCACTCATATCCATGCTTTCCTCATCTGACTGGTTGTCGAAACGTTGGCCGTCAACCATCGGATCCCATGCTTCTTCTCCTCCGTCTAGACTCGCAGCCCTCCAGAACTCTCCCATCTCTGCGCATAGGGCCTTTGCACCCTTCAGATCTCCCTTCCGCAGAAACGCCCAGATAGCCCTGAAAAGGAAACTCTCGGATTCCTCATCCTCATCCTCCAGCTGTTTTCGCTGTCTACTGGGTGCGTCAGGGTCTAATTCTGTGATTTTGTTGCTCGGCCTTCCGCCTCCAAGAGAACCAAAGACCAGAGTTGCCTTCCCCTTTTTCCCGCGAAGACGTTTTTCTGCTTTTAGGCTCTCTTTGGTGTACATCCACCCCCCCTTTCCAATCTCGTCGATATTATCAAAGAGATCCAACGGATCAGGAGCGTATTTACACAACCATTGCATAATCAAACACCATTCCTGGAATTTGGCATCAGTTTCACGAAGATGCTGTCGTAGGCGTTGGTTACTTGTGTACTTGTTGTTTGCAAGCTCTGCCGGTAGATCCTGTGCTTGAATTCCAACATTAAGTCTATGCGACGAAAGGGTGCCGAATAATTCCCAAGTTTGGTGTTCCAACTCCCAGTGCGCAACATCAGCTGCGCCTTCGTGTGATAGCGTTGGCGTATGCGCAGCCCTGACTCCGTCAAGTTGGGTCCCGGAAACATTCTGGAATCGCTCGATCAGGTCATAGCCGGATATTGCAGCCTGTGCCGAGTTGGGATCTGCGGATTGGAGGAGGTTCGAGGAGTTTAGTGCAATGGCAAACGCATCGACCTCCGGCCAGTCCTGATCGAAGATGCCACCGTCCGGGGCACCGGGAGAGTGGGGCATGGTTTCTATCACGACTGTCAATACCCTGCACGGGGAAATCAGGAAAACGTGGAGGGTGGCAATACCTTCTTGTTCGTCGTCCCCAAATATTGAAGCTCTAGAACCGTCGTCGTCCTCGTTGTCGTTACGGATTCCGTCGCTTGTCTGCATCGATGAAACCATGAGCCATTATTCTAGAAATTCCACGAGATAGAATGGAGAGAGGGGTAGGAAGGGTGAAGCGATGCAGAGCCCCGCAAATGCCAGCGGTGATGTAGGTGGGGGGGGAGGAGAGAGGTATGTGCGAGGAGTACGAGATCGCAGTAAGAAGTAACGTACATCATAACCCATGATATCCCAACTTCCTTCCATTTGTTGAACCTATAGAAATAGAAAGCCACGGTATCAGCCCATATTGCGCATTCTGGCTCGTGTTTCCGGTGCTTAATCCAGAATTTTGACAAGAGCCAATCTCCGTCGGACACGAAGGAAAGTCACGTACCTGCACCCTTGGACCTGCTGCTCCTGCCCCCGTTGGCCCACCAGAGAAAAGGCTACTCCCGCGGGAGTTCCGCATATTGAAAGAAAAAGTTGGCTTCTGTGATCCGAAAGCCAGAGCAGGGGAATTGGACGTCGCCATAGGAGCCATCTTGTGGTGATGGTTGGTATATTTTTGGTTTTTTGGAGGTTAAAATGTCCGCCTGCGGTTGTCGCGTTCTTGGGACAAACTCACTTGCTTGTACAAGTGTGGTTCGCTGGGTTGCGAAATCCCATGTTGGTGGTAGCAACGGTCTAGTGCAGATCACTTCCTTGTCTAGGCAGAATTTAAGACGAGAAAATACAAAGCCCTTATTCCCTCGGAAAAGTGCCAACAGACCAAAACAAAGGCATTGTTTCCCTAGAAACAGCAAGAGGAAAAAGTCCTTGTCCAGGCTGTGTCTTGGCGTCACAACCGCTTGGATATAAATTCGGGAAATCTCTTCCAAACTTCTTTCCTCCTCAATGTCATTTTTAGGCACTAATTAGAGTCTCGGTACAGATTGATTCCTTCAGTGTTTGTACGACTGGCAAGACCGGTCCCCAGCGTGCTCAACGTGTCCTTAGAGGATTTGTTTACCTCCCTAATTCTTGCTGCCTTGCTTCCTCTAAGGGATTTTGCGGGTCCAGCGTTGGTGGGGTCGCACATTCAATTATTTATTTTTATTCTTACTCTTCTCACAGATTAGGGCGCAGTTTGTGAGTGCGCAAAGAGGCTGTTAGTATCATCCTGATGAGACGGATTTTGATGATGGTGGGGAAGATTGATGAGTTGTGTGGTTGCCCGCAGCACACACACGACGGACCCGATTTAAAGTGTTGGATTAGAGTCTGAGTCTATCGAATTCAACATATTCCACTAATTCCAATGTCTCCACTTCGTCAATGCTTCTATTCACTGGTTGCAGTGGGAGGGGGCATGCCCCAATAATTTGTATCTGCGGGCAATGGTAAGTGTAGATTATGCATCTCCCTGGTAGTCAGTCATTGTCCTGGTTCACCACCTTGATATCCTACTTGGACAATAGAAGTGTTTTAACCAGAGTTCCCTACTCGAGTACCGTGGAGCGGCGGGTATTATACCAGTGGTGACCTTTGTGAGATGCGGTGATTATGGTAGGGGGCGAATTTGTTCGGCATTCCCCCATTGACTCGGATTTGGTAATTCGGTGTATTGTGTAATGAGTCCGTTTCGTCCTGAGAGATCTCAGAAGCCCAGGAGGAGCGAGATTCGGTAGATATTATTGTCTGCAACATCTTGGCTCCAGAAGTTCTTTACTGTGCCATCATCTCGCCAAAGTGCCGATTGTCTTCCTACACCTATCATAGATTGGTATTATTCACTCAGCTTTGCCCCCGGGAGATGACTGTGCGTCATATTATGTCGGCGTATAATCCCCTTGGTTGGGCTTGGTTTTGTTAAGCAAAGAACTGTTACATGTGAGATACATTTTATCATGCTTCATTCGAACTACGTGGTTCTGGTGTGAGGTTTCGATAAATTTCAGAGCCTCGTCCTGGACGAAACGCAGATGGCTCTCATCGATTAATAAAGTTGCCTGTATTCAATCATGTTGTAAATCTAGATGATATCTGCCATATAGCAGGTCTCCACGTTTATGATATCAAAGCTTCCCGCATTAACGCCTTCTCGTCTGGTGAACCTCCGCCCCCCGAGAACCTTTCCCATCCGCCCTCTGCTTGATTTTAAGCTTCAATAGGCTCTCTTTTGGGCAGCATGTCCTATTCGCTCCGGGGCCGTCTCGTTTATAGAGTTCCGAGCAGCAGTCGTACAAGGCGTCAATTAAGTCTGTGCAGCGGGATTCGTTATAATTATTCTTCTGGAGACAATCCTGAATAGCACACTGTTTCCCGCTTCATGAGTAAGAGTCCTGACACAGTGGGGTGTGAGGCGGGAAGATGTGACTCACAGCACGCGGAAGACACGGTGGGTTCGTCTTCAAAGCTTCCTCCATTGAGGTTGGCTGGAGGCATTTGGGATATGATTGTCAGCTTGGTCCACTCAGTTTAGTGTGTGCTTATGGAGCATACCATAATCGCTTTTCTGAGGGATTAATTGGGAAAGAGAAATTTTATTGATATGAGATGTTCCTGGTCCGTTCCTGACCATCATCGATGGGAAGAGATGGAGCTACCTGTGGTACGCAGGACAAAGAGCAGGGTCCCAATAATGAAGTCATCATCGCCATGACAAATGATGGCAGAACTAGGCAGGAGTGAAATACATCTAAAATCCATACAACCTCAGTGCGATAAAGCAAAGTCTCATTTCTGTATCATGCATAGCCTGAGTTGGTGGAATAGCAGTGATACTAGCATAGGAAGCTCACTATATGCACAATTCAAAGTCTGTACTCGTACAACAATCTTGACACGGTATGTCTTGTACGATACTGCACACTATTCTTGTACAATATCGTACACTAGGTTCACAGCACAAGCGAGCAGAAATCTCGAAGAAGTCTATGGCATAGGGCAAGAATCAATTAGTACCGTACGAGTAGAGGTTCCCCCGTATTGCCTACCGGTATCTGTGCCCCCCATCCCAGCTCGGCTGCCTGGTTGCAACCTGTCTCGGGATCAGCCTCAACCAAGCAGCCCAATTCCAACCCCTCCCCTCCCGCAAATCTGACTAAGTCAAAACCTTCTCGTAACCAACCACCAGGCTCATCCAACCTTCTCTCTCCTTCGCCCCCATCCTCCGCTCCTCCACAATCTTCGCTCACCGTGCACTCTCACGGAACTTGGTCTCGTCCCACCAATCCATCACGTCAACCACTACATTTTACACGAACACACTTTAGACCATGTCGGCAGATCCAACAACAAACGAGCCTAAGCCGGAGGAACCAGCCAACGAACACTTGAATATCAAGGTTACCGACGGCAACAACGAGGTCTTTTTCAAAATCAAAAGAACCACTCAGCTCAAAAAGTTGATGGACGCTTTTTGCGATCGTCAGGGGAAGTCTCCCAATTCTGTGAGATTCCTCTTTGACGGAACTCGCGTTCAGGGTCAAGATTCGCCCGAAAGTGTAGGTCTCTTTTTGTTTAAAATTTGTTCCTGTTTCCCCTCTCTTGCCTCCGTTTTTTTTCATTCGTACCTCTTATTATATTCTACCCATATCTGCTCTCATCGTGACCTTATCACCGCTCTGAGACGAGGTGCAATTTCCGATGATTCCTTGATTTTACTCTTTACTGTATTCCTTTGCCAGTCATTTGCCTCCTTGCCTTTGGTCATCGAGTTTCTTAATTCTTGCTGGATTTACCCCCCTTGTCCAATTTACCCCACACCACTACTTCCCTGTTATACCCGATATTACCAACACCCCGCTAATGAACATGTAGCTCGATATGCAAGATGGGGATACTCTTGAAGTTCACCAAGAGCAGATTGGAGGTGGATCCTCCTTCTAAAAAAAACCCAAACAAAAAATCACCACTTCCAAGCTGCCTCAACCCCTGGCGAATCTCGCCCGCATCGGAAAGTTCAGCCAATCAACAACTCGGATACTCGCGGTACAGACGGGATGAGAAGATGGGGATTTGGTTCTTTGGACGACTTTGCAGTTTGCTATTTTTTTTTTCTCTCTGTTGCTATTTTTCTGGCTTTGGTTCACTGTGTGGAAGTGCGCCTATATAATTTATGTTTGTAGGGGTCTCTACTCTTTCCTTATTCCAAGCAGTGGGTGGACAAAGGGGGCAGGAGGGTGTGCTATGGACGGAGCCTAATCTTATACATACACGACAAAAAACACAACACGATAATAGCGAGTGTTTCGGAACTTGGGGATGATTGCCCTTCGCAGGGAAATGGAAAAGCCAAGAAGTACGACCTTTGAGTCATGTTTTTCTTTCGTTTGATTCCTGTTTTATTACTAGCTATTATTATTTTTTCTTTGTCGGGTGCGCTATTTGCTGGTCTCTTTATGTCTTGGGGTTTTTCAATTTCTTGTTTTTAGTCTTCTACTTTCCACGCCTACTTTGCAAACGAGTTGGAGGGAAGAGAGGCTAAAGGTAGAATTCATGCGCAGATAATCGTTATCTGTTATCTGCTCCTGGCCGCCAAGAAATAAATCACAAAGTCTGTCACAGACCATCACTCGATAAGTGCTGCATAATACACCCGCAGAAGTATTTGATTTACTGTGATAGCCTGTGCTTTATTTGAGGCTGCCACGTGAGGTTTGCACACAGTAGCATGATCCTGTGCGCGACAGTTGGCCTGTGGCCAGAGTTTGGAGTGTTTCCCCATTGCAGGGATGGGTCAATGAGGCCCTGCATAATTCGCATGGCGAGCTCGATAAGTGTATATACGGCAGAGCCCATTCTGGACAGATCTCATCTCTGATACCGGGCTATGAGTTAGTTTAAGCCTTTAAAAACTTGTTTTGTCTCTAGATTTGGGGGAACTTGAGTGAGATATTGTGAGCTAACTATTCAATCGCTTTACTTGACCAATGGTACCCCAAAACAACACTCTGTTGAACATCTGGTGGATCTCCTCCTATTCACCATTAGAACAAAGATCACCAATAACCGGGCTACTATCTCAAATATATAAGCTGGTTCCAAATCGCGGTTACTCGGTGTAAACTGCTGATCACGTGCCCTTATCGATACCGGTAATTTTCGTCATAGCTCTTTGCAACCTTACAACCTTCCAACCGACACCGGAGGGGGCAAACAACCCGTCCCCTTTAATTCTTTCACTCTTCCCCACATACATCCAGATCAATTGGTGACAATGTTGCTCCCACGTACCGCTAGACTGGCCTCGACGCTTCGAATTGCGGCCAATTCAAAGTTCAATGCTTTCCCGAGGTTCTACAGTGATGCTGCTCCCGGAGCTCTTGCGAAGACTCCACTCAACGACCTTCATGTTGCGAAGGGAGCGAAGATGGTGCCCTTTGCAGGGTATTCAATGCCCGTGTTTTACTCCGGAGAGAGTGTAGGGGAGAGTCATAATTGGGTCAGGGAGAAGGCGGGGCTATTTGATGTTTCCCATATGGTTCAGCATCGGTTTGATTCCAATTATCGTTATTCCAGTTGAGGTTTACGTGGGTGTGGATAGCTAACGAAATGCAATTGTATAGCTTGACAGGCCCTGGAGCATTGTCTTTCTTACACTCTGTCACTCCCTCGGATCTCACGCGCCTGCTACAATTTCAGTCTACTCTTTCGGTGTTTTTGCATCCAGTTACTGGTGGGATCGTGGATGATTTGATTATCACCTCGCATGGGCCAGAAGATTTCTACCTCGTTACCAATGCTGCGTGTAAAGACAAGGATCTTGCGTATATTAGTAGTAATATGGAGAGCTTCTCTTCGGATGTTAAACATGAAGTTCTCACTGGACAGGGATTAGTTGCCTTGCAAGGGCCTTTGGCGAAGGATATCTTGACGGAGTACCTTACCAGCATGACTGGCTCCCCAGTGGATCTTTCGAAGCTGTATTTTGGCGCCTCAGTTTTTGTTGAGATACCATCACTCTGTGAAAAACTACACATTGCACGTGCAGGATATACCGGAGAGGACGGCTTCGAGATTTCAATTTCTGAGAAGAACACTGAGACAGTTACTATGGGGTTATTGGATGTGGGATCTACTGGTAGTAGAATTAGGCTTTCTGGTCTGGGAGCTAGAGATAGTCTCAGACTTGAAGCAGGATTGTGTCTATATGGGCATGATCTGGATGATACTACTACACCAATTGAGGCAGGACTTAAGTGGCTAGTGGGAAAGACAAGAGCTATGGACGGGTAGGTTTTTCCGAGGTAGACTAATTCACCAAATACTAAGCGTGGGTTAGCAATTTCCTTGGTGCAGAAACAATCTGCAAACAATACGACAGCTGGAGGTTTGTCCCTAGGCGCAGGGTTGGCTTTGTCGTTGAGGGCCCACCAGCCAGAGAGGGTGCAGAGATTGTGGAGAAAGGAACGGATAGCGTTATCGGTGCTACCCCACCCGTTTTCTTCACTTGGCTTATTGCAATGCTAACACTAGCGAATATAGGTAAAATAACATCTGGCTGCCCCTCCCCAACACTTGGCAAGAACATTGCTATGGGTTACATCCGGAGCGGGTTCCACAAGCAGGGTACTGAAGTTGGTATCAAGGTCCGTGGAAAGGAACGCAGCGGGACTGTGACAAAAATGCCGTTTGTGGAGACAAAGTATTATAAGGCTCCTTAGAGGATGTTCCATTTTCATTTTCTCGTCTAGTTTGGGTTGTTTGGGTGGGGGCTCGACGTAATCGAGTGATGAGGACGCCTGGCGTGATTGTGATAGATGTGTTGCGGTGACGTTTGGGCCGGGAATAATGATAAATGGTGTTTTATACGGAGCAAGGGGTAAGTGGGTTTTTGGCTGTGGAAAATATCGTAGCCCGATGTCATTGCTGGATCGTTGCCCGCGTATCGAGAAATTATGTTATAATAATCGGCAAATGTCTCAAATGCCCCGGAGTTTTATGTTTTATCCCTCCAATGCCACAATACTCTCCAATGCCACAAGATCTTATAAGATTGAACACTGATCTGATAACAAATTATGTTGCAGGCAGGTTTTTTTTGTCTATCTTCTAAATGCTGGTCAATCGGTAGGCCATCTTGAAACCCACTACACCCTCCACCGAACCTCCGATCATATTGCCTGCAATGTCTACTCTTGCCCAACTCCCTACATCACCAGCACTGGGGCAATTGTTTCATGGGTTTACCGACCTCGAGGAGCTAGTTGAGGACTGGTTGGTGAAGGAAAAGTTTTCATTCAAGATTGCCAATAAAGATCACCAGTAGGTGATCTAGACTTCTGTGGTTCCTGAATGTCAATGGCGCATCAGAGCAAACCACACAGAGGGGAGTGATGTTAAAATCACTGTGCTGAATTCTGAGCATAACTGCCTTCCGGGAGATGAGAGAAAGCGCTATTCAGTCTCCAGCTCACTCAGCCTGCTACACCGATACCTTCGACTGTATCTCAATGTTACCCAGGCAACCAAGCCCCGGGAGATTATGGACTGCCTTCAAGTACAATTTGGCAAGACTTTACTATACCAGTCTGCTAGTCAAATTAAAAATGCACTATTGGAGGACACTCTTGAAGACCAGAGGAATGAGTTTCGCTTGCTTTCTAGCTATGTGACTGCAATTCAACAGTCCAATCCTGCTACCTATATCCGCCTATGAAGCCACTCCAACACAAACAGCTTTCAAAGACTGTTTATCTGTCTAGCTGAGTCCCCGGAGTCTTTTAAGCACTGCAGATATTTTATCACTGTTGATGGGACATTTCTGAAGAGCAAATTTATCCAAACCCTTCTTCTAGCAGTTACTATTGATGCAAATGGCCACACCTTACTCCATGCCTGGGGTATAGTTGAAAGTGAAAATACTTCCTCTTGGGAATATTTTCTTTTCGACTTGCAATTAGCTATACCAGAGATAACTACGGAGGAAACTACCCTTATAAGTGATGGAGATAAAGGACTCATTGCTGCTTCAGATGTTTTAGCAGCAACTGTTATTCTTGCCTTCTGCTGCCAGCATTTGAAGGAGAATTTTATTACCTGGTATGGGAGAAGTTTGGCTACTAACTTTTGGTCAATTGCCCGAGCCCGCAGTATTGCTAAGTACGAATCCGCCATGCTTGTACCCCAAGAAACCAAGCCAGCAGCAGCAAAGTATCTTCAATATATTGATCCTACTGTTTGGGCACATGCCTTCTTTCCAGGCAGGCGATTTGGTCATGATACCTCTAATATTGGGGAATTCGTCAATTCTTCACTCAAATTAGAGCGTGAACTGTCTATTGTGGAGCTTTTAAACACTATTTGGCATAAGCTGGTGGGGCAAAGATTTGATCGCTATCAATCTGCTTCTAGTCCAGGTAAGGGAGTTGCTTATCCCTAGTTTTGTGCCATGGCTTTGAGGGAGAGTAGAATATGGGCATGGCAAAATGTTGCTCAAATGGCTGATCTCATTCACGGCCATGTTACTCAGCCCAATGGTACTGTCAAGAGAGTAAACAGGAAAACGGCAACTTGCTTCTGTGGCCACTACCAAGAAAATGGAATCGCATGCCGGCAGGCGCTTATTTTAGGCATACCAAGAATGCCAACCTATAAGGCTAACGCAGAGACCCCTGCGCACCAATTCGTCAAAAAGTACAAACTACAAAAGAGATACATCTCGGTCTAGCTTAAGATGATAGTCACGTGTTAGGGGTAGCCGGTAAGGTGACTTATGATACCGGGCTAGGCCTTATGCTTGACTGGTCCTTAGATGGAGAATCTTGTCTAGGAAAGCTCGTAATAAAGTGTAACTAAGTTACTCGCGTGGGGTAAAGATAATGAGGAAATAATAATCATAAACTTATTATATTGATAAGATCTCTTCTCCGGTGCTTGATGATTCTGTTTAAGCAAGGGAGGCACTTCGATATTTATATTCCGCGTCTGAGTGTTCGCGGGCTATATTTTCTAACCATACTAACTAAGTATCGACCGAACAAAGTTCTCTAAACTCTTAAGTGCGAACACCTCTTGACCCTGACAACTGTTCGACTCCATACTCACATTATGAAGACTTAGACAACCATATTATCGTGAGGGTGTGTCAGTCCCGTGA
>Ga0307507_10004922_pt1 | contig 22812 bp, 20 predicted proteins | sample 7_EM_MG_FD_207223 | JGI IMG/M metagenome (GOLD analysis project Ga0307507, IMG submission 207223) | Populus trichocarpa ectomycorrhiza microbial communities from riparian zone in the Pacific Northwest, United States - 7_EM | ecosystem: Host-associated > Plants > Roots > Unclassified | place...
GTCGAACTCGTCGAGCTGATCGGCCGCACCCTCGAACCCCGTTAGCCGCCAGGCTCGGGTGCTCGTCGGTGGAAAGCCCCCGGCGGGCATCCGTCCACTACCCGGCTCGCAGAAGAGGAGTACGTGAAATGCGCTCTCGGAAAAAGTGGCGTGAACTCTCCGCCACCCAACGGAAAACCATCGTCGCGCTGGCCGCGGTCCAGTTCCAGCTGGCCGCCTGGGCGTGGTGGGACCTCGCCAAACGGCCCACCGATCAGGTCCAGGGATCCAAACGTCTCTGGGCGCTCGTGATCGCGGTCAACTTCGTCGGGCCGCTCTGTTATCTGCGCTGGGGCAGGACGCGGCCGCGCGCGACGACCACGGGGCAGAGCGCGTAGGTCAGCAGGGTCTGGCTCGTCGAGCCCAGCAACGCTCCGGCGAGTGTCCCGCGGCCCCGGCTGCCCACCACGATGAGCTGTGCGCGGTCGGCGAGGTCGAGCAGGCGCTCGGCGGCACGGCCCCGGACGACGATCCGGTCGACCACCACGTCCGGGTAGCGCTTCTGCCAGCCGGACAGCCGCTGCGCGAGGAGCTCGTCCTCGTACTGTTCGACCGCGGCCCGGTCCAGTTTCCACTGGCTCTGTTCGAACACCGCCGCCAGGAATCCGTCGTCCCAGCAGTGCACCGCGACCAGCGGTGCCTTGCGCCAGGCCGCTTCCTCGAAGGCGAACGCGAGCGCGTCCTCGCTGTCGGGCGACCCGTCGGCACCGACGACCACCGGTCCGTCGGCCGGCGGCTCGTCCTCGGCGATGTGCGGCCGGACCACCGCGACCGCACACGCCGCGTGCGCGGCGAGGGCGACCGAAACCGACCCGAGCAGTACCCGGGCCAACGGCCGGAGCCCCGCTCTCCCGACGACCAGCAACCCGGCCGTGCGGGACTCGACTTGCAACGCGGGCATCGGCGCCTCGCGGCGCAGTTCGAGCCGGATATCCACATTCGGCGCAGCGTCTTCGGCGACCTGCCGCGCGACCTCCAGCACCCGGCGGCCACGGGCTCTGGCCATTTCGTGCAGATGCTCCCGGGCGGGCGCGGTCCGGGGATACCGCAGTCGCTGCTCGTCCATCGCGTGGACGAGCCGGAGCCCGCGCCGGCGCTGACCGGCGAACACCGCGGCCCAGCGGACCGCGGTCAGCGCGGACGCCGAGCCGTCGACGCCGACTACGAGATCGGTGGCCGGATTCGTCATGGTGCACCTGCTTCCTTTGCACAGCAAGACTCCGCTGCACCTTACGAGCCGACGCCGGCATTCCCGAACAGGCTTCCGCCCCGGATGTCGTGGACTTTGGTCCGTGAACCGCAGGCCCGGAGAAGCGTCACCAAAGACCCATTGGCCGGGGACCTTTGGCTCCAGAGACGAACACTGCTCCGGCCGAAACTGGGCACAAGCGAAAGAACGGAGGTCTCCCCATGTCCATTCAGCACGAAAACAAGGAAACCGCTCGGCAGCCGGTTCCGGCGCAGCGTTCCGCCGAGCCCGAGTTCATCGGCACACCGAGCACCACATTCGGGAAGTCGTTGGCGGTACTGCGGATCGTGATCGGTTTCGTCTTTCTGTGGGCCTTCGTGGACAAGCTCTTCGGCCTCGGGTACGCCACCCCGTCGAAGGGTGCCTGGCTCAACGGTGGTTCCCCGACCAAGGGCTTCCTCAGCGGCGTCCACGTCGGACCGTTCGAGTCGATGTTCCACGCCTGGGCCGGCACCTGGTGGGCCGACACGCTGTTCATGCTCGGCCTGGCCGGCGTCGGCATCGCCCTGATCGCGGGCGTCGCCCTGCGGCTGTCCGCCGTCGCCGGTTCGCTGATGATGCTCATGATGTGGGCCGCCGAATGGCCGCTGGCGCAGAGCATGAGCACCGGCGAGGCGACGCACTCGACCAACCCGCTCATCGACTACCACATCGTCTTCGCGCTCGTCCTCATCGTGCTGGCAGCCGCGGCCGCCGGAAACACGTGGGGACTCGGCCGCCGGTGGGCCGACCTCGTCGGCGACCGCAAGTGGCTGCGCTGATCAGGTGACCCCAGGACGCCCGCTCCCCGGCGGGCGTCCTTTTCCTGCTGTCCGCAAAAGGAGTAACCCCATGAAGGCACTCGTGTACGACGGTCCCGGCCGGCGCAGCTGGACCGATCACGCCGAGCCCGAGCTGATCGACCCGGCCGACGCGATCGTGCGGATCGACGCGGTCACCATCTGCGGCACCGACCTGCACATCCTCAAGGGTGACGTGCCCACTGTGGACCGTGGCCGGATCCTCGGCCACGAAGCAGTAGGCACCATCATCCAGACCGGCACGGCCGTCACCACCGTCAAGCCCGGCGACAAGGTGCTGGTCTCCTGCATCAGCGCCTGCGGCCGCTGCGAGTACTGCCGCACCGGCACCTACGGCCAGTGCCTCGGCGGAGGCGGCTGGATCCTCGGGCACCGCATCGACGGCGTCCAGGCCGAGTTCGCCCGGATCCCGTTCGCCGACACCTCGACCTACGTCCTGCCGTCCGGCGTCAGCGCCGAATCCGCGCTGATGCTCGCGGACATCATGCCGACGTCCTACGAGGTCGGGGTCCGCAACGGCACGGTCAAGCCCGGCGACACCGTCGCGATCGTCGGTGCCGGGCCGATCGGGCTCGCCGCGATCACCAACGCCCAGCTGTTCGGCCCCAGCACCATCATCGTGATCGACCGCGAACCGGCCCGGCTGGACGCGGCGAAGGCGTTCGGCGCCGATGTGCTCGTCCAGCCGGGCGACGCCGAGGCCGCGGTCGCCGAGGCCAGCGGCGGGCTCGGCGCAGACGTCGCGATCGAAGCCGTCGGCATCCCCGAGACCTTCGAGCTGTGCACCAAGCTGGTGCGCCCGGGCGGGCACGTCGCCAACGTCGGCGTGCACGGCGCCCCGGCCACCCTGCACCTCGAGGAGCTCTGGATCCGCAACGTCACCATCACCACCGGGCTGGTCGACACCTCCAGCACCCCGATGCTGCTCCGGATGCTCGCGGCCGGACGGCTCGACACGAGCCGGTTCATCACCCACCGGTTCGGGCTCGAGGAGATGGACGAGGCCTACGACGTCTTCGCCCACCCGCAGGACAGCAATGCCCTGAAGGTCGCGCTGTTCCGCAGCTGAAGGCACCGTCCAATCCGGACGGTGGCCGCCTCTTGGTGAGGGCCAGGGCATTGCCGTGAGATGGCCGTAAGTCCGTGAATGGCACATTGAGAGTCTTAAAGGCCCTCAATGTGCCATTCACGGACAACGACGCTTCCCGGACGAACCTCAGCTGTGCGGTTTGTGCGGGCTGAGGATCCCGACGTCACCGGGCAGCGTCGGCGAAATGCCGCGGTCGTCGAATTCCGCGGCGAGGGTCTGCCGGACTTCGACGACACCATCCACCCGGCTGACGAGCGCCGCCAGCACCGGGATCATGCTGGCCCGTTCCACCTTCCCGTCGAGCGTCACGATTCCGTTCTGCACGGCGACGTAGAGCGTGGCCGGGTCGATCGACATCTCCCGCAGGATCACCTCGTCACGCACCTCCTCCCGGATCTCGCCGTCCGTGCGAAGGAACACGCGCAGCAGGTCCGAGCGCGAGACGATGCCGACGAGCTTGCCCTCGTCGTCGACGACGGGCAGCCGGTGGAAGCGATGCTCCTCCAGCAGCTTCGCGGCCACGACGACGTCGTCGTCCTTCCGGACCGTCACGGCGGGCTTGGTCATCAGGTCGGAGACGAACGCCGCACCGGCCTTCCGCTTCACCTGCCGGTTGCCCAGCCTGCCGTGCGGAGCTTCGTGCTGGAGCAGGTCGCCCTGCGAGACGACGCCGAGCACGTGGTCGTCCTCGTCCACGACCGGCGCACCGCTGATGCTCCAGGAGGCAAGCAGGACCGCGACCGCCTTGAACGGCGTGTCCGGTCCCACCGTGGTGACGTCGGTGACCATCACCGAACCGATCTTGCGACGACTGGACATCTTGACCTCCTTCACAGCAGTGGCCCGGGAAGGTAGGTGCCCTCGAGCTCACTCGGATCGACGGGCTTCTTCTCCGGTTCGGGGACCGTCCGCGCGGGGATGACCACCACCGGGCAGTTCGCCTCACGCAGGCACTGCTCAGCTACCGAGCCGACCAGCATCGTCAGCAGCCGGCCGTGGCCATGGCTGCCGAGCACGATCATCGACGCCGTCTTCGACGCTTCGATGAGCGCGAAGGACGGTGAATGCTGCACCACCTCGGCCCGGACGGGTACGTCCGGGCTGCCTTCGCGCGCTTGCTCGATCGCCGCGGCAAGCTCGTGCCGGTGGATTTCCTCGACCGTCTTGGGGGAACCGCTCACTGCCGAGTCGAAGTCGAGGATCGGTTCGAAAGCCCAGGCGCGCATCGCGACGACCGTCCGGCCGCTCTGTGCTGCCTCGGACATCGCCCAGCGCAGCGCGGCGATGCTGACCGCCGATTCGTCCACGCCGACGACGATGTCGCCCTGTTGTGCCGTGGTCATGACCTTTCACCTTCTCCTGAGTTGTTGCTGCCGAGACTGGGATCAAGAACGTGGAACCACTCGCGCTGCCACTGCGCGTACCGGAAGTGGTCGAGGACATAAGCGATGACCTGGTAGACGAACACGAGCGCGATGAGCAGGCCGACCCACAGCCCGAGGCTCAAGGCGAAGCCGTCGATGGCGGCAGCCGCCGGGGTGAGCGGCCGCTGCACCGGGTTACCCGCGCGGTCCACCCAGATCGACACCGCCGAGCCTTTGACCGCACCTCGGTCGGCGCCGACCAGGCCGGTCCGCCGGGTGCCGTCCGCGAGGACCCAGGTCGCGTCGGTCGGCTGCGGGTCCGCGCTCACCGCCGCGCGCGAGTTCCCCGGGAGCGGTGGGGCATCGACCAGCAGCGTGGCGGTGACCGGCGTGCGTTCCTTCAGCTCCGCCGCAGCCTGAACCTGCTGGCGTGCATACGTTTCGGAACCGAGACTGGCCACGAACGGCAATGCCGCCAGCGCAAGCAGGACGAACAGGACCAGAAGACCGGACTGGAAGCGGTCCGAAGGCCGCGCCACCGAACCGCGGCGGGGCAGGATGGTGCGCCACATCCGCACGTTCCGGTTCGATGACGTGTTCATGACTCCTACCCTCCGCTTGCCGGAAACCCTTTGAGCACCAAGCATCATCGATTTCCCGGCGGGATCGAAGAGGCCTTCGGCCCGTCGTGGCGGGACCAGCAATCCCCGGCCTGAGGGCCCTCCGCCGGTCCGTTGAGGACTTAGGGCCCTGTGCGAACGTGGGTGCTCCCGGAATCGTCGAGATCCCCTACCGGAACGGAGCCGAGCCATGCTCGTACGCGACATCATGACCACCCACACCATCGCCGTGACGCCGTCGGCGACGCTCGAGGAAGCCGCGAACGTGATGGTGACGAACAGGTTCACGACCCTGCCCGTCATCGCCCCGTCGGGCGAACTGGTCGGGCTGCTGTCCGAGGCGGACATCCTCCAGGCGCCCGGCCCGGCCGGGGATCCGGACACCGGTGCCATCCTCGGCGGGCAGGTCCGGACGGTCGGCACCGTGATGCGCCGGTCCGGCTTCGGCGTTGCCCCCGACACCGACGTCAGCGATCTCGCCGGGCGCATGTCCGATGCCGGCGTACGGTCCGCGCCGGTGGTCGAGGGCGGCCGGATCGTCGGCATGATCACCTTCGGGGACGTGCTCCGCGCGCTCGGCCGCGCGGAGCGTCACTGACCTGGCGGGCTACTTCGCGGGCACGTCCGGCCCGGTGCGGTGGCTCAGGACGTCCTCGACCGCGCGCCGGGCTGTGAGCCGGCTCGGGTAGCCGTAGCCGATCCGCAGCAGGGTGTGCGGCTGCCCGATCCCGTGGAAGGCCCGGTCCAGCGAGTCCCGCGTCTGCGGCGTCTCGAACGGCTGGGACAGGAACGAGGTCGCCAGGCCCTCGGCAGTGGCGGCGAGCAGCACGCGCTGCAGCGCCATTCCGGCGCGGACCTCGGCGTGGGGCCCGTGGTCGCGGGTCAGGACGGCCGCCAGCAACGGCTCCTGCTCGAACTCACGCGGGGGAAGATCCTGGTTCGCGTGCGAAGCCCGCATCGACACCGCCCGGGCGCTGTACGGCGGCGGACCGGTCGCGACCGTCGGCACCCCGTCCGGGCTCTCGGCCTTCCGCCGGGTCCAGTAGGCGGTTTCCGCCTGGAACGCGGGATCATTCGCCTGCAGCGACTCCGCCCGGCGCACCAGCGACGTCACCGTGGTGTAGCGCCCGGAGGCATCGAGGTACTCGACCTGCCCGCCCTCCTGCAGGGCCGCGGACTTCAGCGCGGCGCGCGTGGCCGGCTCCACCAGCCGGTCGAGGAAGGGCCTGCGGTTGGTGTGGCGGCGGAAGACGGCTTCGGCGAGATCGCGCTCGGCCTGCTGGGCAGCCTGGTTGCCGTCGAGCCGGATCACCGCGAGCAGGTCGGGTTCCGCCGGGTCGGGCATGATCCGGACCATCGCGGCGAGACCATTCGACCTCAGGCAGATGACCAGGTTGAACACCGCCGCGCCGCAGGACAGGCGGGCTTCCCTGGCGTGCGGGTCGGCGACGCCGAGCACCCGGTCGCGGTCCAGCCACACCTCGATTTGCTCGCCTTCGACGACGAAGCGCCAGGGCTGGGTGTTGTGCGGTGACGGCGCGCGCACGGCTGAGGCCAGTGCCTGGTCGAACACGGTCGGAAGCGGTCGGCTCATCTCGAACTCCGGGCTCAGGGATGCGAACCACTTCAGCATCGCGGCCGTAGGCCTCCCCTCGCGATGGCCACCGGTCACGACTCGAAGGGACCTAAGGCCTTGCAGCAGGCCTTTCCGCGGCTAGAGCAGCACGCGCTCACCGTCGTCGGGGACCACCGCGCACCAGCCCCGTTCGGCGTGCAGCGACTTCGCCAGCGCACGCGACGGTTCGGGTTCACCCTCGACCACATAGGTCGTTTCCGGTGGCGGTCCGGCGGTCGCCCACGCCTCGACCTGGGCTTGGTCGGCGAACTTGCCGAAGCCGCCGAACTCCGTGATCTCCGCACGGACCGGGACGTAGCGGCCGCGGATCTTGACCTGCCTGACCCGGCTCGCCATCAGTTCCGCGCGGGTTCCCGGAACCTGAGGTCCCACCAGCAGCACGGCGTTGCGCGCGTCCGGCAGCAAGGTGGCGAGATGCCCGAGCACCCGGCCCGCGCCCGCCGTCGCCGGTCCGGCGACGATGATCGAGGGTCGTTCCTCGAGCCACGTGGCTTCGCTCGCCGACCGCAGTTCGAGGAGGTGTTCGGGCAGTCTGACTCCCCCGAGCCCGTCCGGCCGGACGCCGGGCCGGCCCTCCGACACAGCCCGGTCATGCACGGCAACCGAGGAGAGGCCGGTCGGGCTGTCCAGATAGACCGGAAGCAGGGGAATCTCGCGGGCGTCCATCAGGTCCCGCAGCATCGTCAGCAGCACCTCGGTCAGGCCCACCGCGGACGCCGGGACAAGCACGGTGCCACCGCGCTTGACGGCGCGATGCACGGCCGAGGCGAACCGGCCCGGCTCGTGGCCCGCATCGGCACGGCGTGCCCTGGCTGCCCCGAGCACGAGGACGTCGCAGCCAGGACGTGGCTCCGGCGGGCTCAGCACCGGAGGATTCGCCCCACCCAGCGTGCCGCTGAACACCACCGTCCGCCCGCCGGCGTCCAGCCGGACCCAGGCCGAGCCGAGGTACGACCCACTGCTCCCGAACTCCACCCCGAAGCTGCCGAAGCGCTCGATCGTGCCGAACTCCACCGGCCGCAGCAGCTCCACGGCCGGCCCGACGTCGTCCAGCCGGAACGGGGGCAACGCCGGATGGTGCTCCGTCCAGCCACCGATTTCGGCCGCGGCCGCCTCCTCCGCCGACAGGCACGCGGCATCAGTCAGCGCGATCGGGACCAGAGCCGCGGTTCCGGGGGTCGCGAACACCGGTCCGGACCAGCCCTCGGCCACCAGCTGCGGCAGGAACCCGCAGTGTTCGAGGTCCGGGCTCGTCAGCACGATCGCGTCGATCGTGTGCAGCTCCGGTGGCACGGGCGACCAGTTGCGGCGCCGCAGCGCCCTCGGCCCGGCGAACATCCCGCAGTCGACCAGTACCCGGTCACCGCCCGCCGCCACGAGGTATCTGCTGCCGGTGCTGGTCCCGGCCCCTCCGGCGAACGTCATCGAGGGGACCGGGCGGCGCTCGGTGACGGGGGAGATTCCGTGCCGGGCACCCGTCCGGTAGCGCGCCGAGGCACGGCGGGCCGCCGTCAGCGCGGCGGCGCGGGTTCCACGATCGGCCGTCGGCATGGGGAGATCCCTTCGTGTCTACTGTGGATTCACTGAGCCGCTACGTCACGCCGACGGAAACCGAGCACGCCCGCCAAGATCAGCGTGACGCCCAGTGCCGTCAGCCAGAGCAACGGTGTCGCGTGCACGGTGGCACCCGGGAGCCTGGGCAGGTGGGTGAACGGCGAGAGGTCGAGCACCCACTGGTCGAGCTTCAGCAACGCGCCGAATTCGCCGAGCAGCAGGAACGTCACCAGCGCGAGCCATGCGCCGGCCAGTGCTCGCGCGCTGAGGCCGAACAGCGCCGTCGCCAGCCCGGTCAGCACCCAGACCGCCGGGAGCTGGGACAGTGCCGCGCCGGTGAGCCGGACCACCTCCGGTCCGACCCGGCCGAGCCGCGCGCCGTTAGCCAAACCGGCCGCCAGCCCGGTGCCCGTCAGCAGGAACACCGGTGCCAGCACGGCGAACAGGAGGTATCCGGCCAGGAGCCGCCGTCTGCCGACGGCCGCCGCCAGCAGCGGGTCGACGCGGATCGCGCGCTCTTCCGCCCGCAGCCGCATGATCACGCTGATCGCGTAGGCGGAGGTGACCACCCCGGCCACGGAGAACTCCGCGGCGAGGAATGCGTCGGACACGCCCTTTTCGCCGCCGAGCGCGGCGATGAGAGCTTGTGCCCGGGAGTTCTCCAGCATCTTGCCGACGTTGCCGGCGAGATTGCCGGCGACCAGTCCCAAAAGGACGTACGCGCAGCTCCACGCGGCGAGTGTCGCTCGGTTGAGCCGCCAGACGAGTCCCCACGCGCCGCGCAAGGTTCGCCCGGCGTGCGGCGTGCCCGCACGGTCGGGCAGCAGGCCGGCGTCGACGTCGCGGATCCGGGCCAGCCCGATCGCCGCCAGCGTGATCGCGGCGGCGGCCGGCAACGGCAGGACCAGCACCCACCAGACGTCGCCCGCATACGGCCGCACCTGCTGCGTCCAGCCGATCGGCGACGCCCACGACAGCCACCGCGGCCCGGCGGAATCGCCCACGGCGCGCAGGAAGTAGGCCGCCACGAGGGCGATGACGGCCAGCCCCGACGCCGCATGGGCGCTCTTGGTCAGCTGGGCGGTCACCGCGGCGACCCCGCCGAAGACCAGCCCCGCGCCCGCCCAGCCCAAGCCGAAGGCCAGCGAACCCGACAGGGGAAGTCCCGCCGCGGCGAGCCCCGCACCGGTGCACAGGCCGAGCGCCGCACTCGAACCCGCCATCACGACGAGCCCGGCCGCCAGCCCCGCGTAGCGGCCGACGACGGCGGATCCCAACAGCTCACGGCGACCTGCCTCCTCTTCGGCGCGAGTGTGCCGGACGACGGTGAGGATCATCAGCAGGGCGATCAGGGCCGCGCCGAACGCGGTCAGCTTGAACACCGACGTCGCACCCAGGGTCGGCTGGTACACCGGCCCGTACAGGGCGACCAGCGACGGCACCGCGTTGATGCTGTCGACAGCCGCCTGCTGGTCGGCCGCGGTCGGGTAGATGGCGGCGGTCGCGGCCGCCGACACCGCCGCCATCACCGCGAACACCGCGATCCAGAGCGGGAGCCGGATCCGGTCCCGGCGCAGCGCCAGGCGGATCAGCGCCCCGGTGCCGGTGAGCGTGGTCATGCCGGCACCGCCTCGGGTGTCCCTTCGGTCCGGTAGTGGCGCAGGAACAGCTCCTCCAGCGTCGGCGGCTGGCTCGTGAAACTCGTTACGCCGCAGCGGCTCAGGGTGCCGAGCACCGCGTCGAGCGCGGTGTTGTCCACGGTCATCCGAACCTGGGCGCCGTCGAAGGCGCAGTCATGCACACCGGCCAGGTGCGCCAGGCCGTCCGGCGAGCCGGAGAGCTGCGCGGTGATCGTCGTCCGGGTCAGGTGGCGCAGGTCGGCCAGGCTGCCGGAGTCCACCAGCCGACCACCGCGGATGATGCTGACGCGGTCGCACAGAGCCTCCGCCTCGGACAGGATGTGGCTGGAGAGCAGGATGGTCCGGCCGCGCGAGCGTTCCTCGCGGACGCACTCGCGGAAGATCTGCTCCATCAGCGGGTCGAGGCCCGAGGTCGGCTCGTCCAGGAGCAGCAGCTCCACGTCGGAGGCGAGCGCCGCGACGACGGCGACCTTCTGCCGGTTGCCCTTCGAATAGGCCCGCCCCTTGACCCGCGGATCGAGTTCGAACAGGTCGAGATAGCGCTCCCGGCGCCGGGCGTCCAGCCCACCCCGCAGCCGGCCCAGCAGGTCGATGACCTCGCCGCCGGTGAGGTTCGGCCAGAGTGACACCTCGCCGGGCACGTAGGCCAGGCACCGATGGAGCGATACCGCGTCGCGCCAAGGATCGCCGCCGAGCAGTCGCATTTCGCCGTCGTCGGCGTGCAGCAGGCCCAGCAGCACCCGCAGCGTGGTCGTCTTCCCGGCGCCGTTCGGGCCGAGGAAGCCGTGCACCTCGCCGGTCTCGACGGACAGGTCCAGGCCGTCCAGCGCGTTGGTCCGGCCGAAGGACTTCCGGAGTCCCTTGATTTCGATCGCGGGGTTCATCGAGCGCTTTCCAAGAGGATCCGGCGTTCCGCCGAGGCAATGGCCGCCCGGGCGATGCCGATGACATCCGGGTTGACCGAGATCGACGTGATGCCGAACCGGACGAGGTGTTCGGCGAACCCGGGCTTGGTCGAGGGCGCCTGCCCGCACAGCGACGAAGTGATGCCCTTCCGCCGCGCGGTGGCCACGATCTGCTCGATCGCGTCCAAGACCGCCGGGTCGGCTTCGTCGAACAGTTCGGCGCACTGGGCGGAATCGCGGTCGACGCCGAGCACGAGCTGGGTCAGGTCGTTGCTGCCGATCGAGACGCCGTCGATGCCCATCCCGACGTACTCGGGCAACCAGTGCACGACCGACGGGACCTCGGCCATGATCCAGCGGTGCAGACCGCGCTGGTGGCCGAGCGGGCTGGCGTCCACCAGCGCGAGGCACTCCTCCAGTTCCCACTTGGTGCGGACGAACGGGATCATCAGGTGCAGGTTCGGTGTCCGCTCACGTACCCGCGCCAGCGCTTCGAGCTCGAGGGCGAACAGGTCGCGCTCGCGGACGTACCGGTAGCAGCCCCGGTAGCCGATCATCGGGTTGCTCTCGACCGGCTCGAACTCCTCCCCGCCGGTCAGCCCTCGGAACTCGTTGGTGCGCAGGTCGGTCGCCCGGTAGACGACCGGGCGGGTGCCGAACGGCTCGGTGATCTTCAGCAGGGACGCCGCCATCTTGTCCACAAAGGACTGTCCCTCGCCCTTGGCGAGCAGGTCGCGCGGGTGGCGTCCACCGAGGGCCTCGGTAAGCAGGAACTCGGCGCGCAGCAGCCCCACACCGTCGACCGCCTGGGCGGCGACTTCCTGAGCGTGGTCGGGCATCGCGAGGTTGACGTACAGCCGGGTGCCGATCGCCTCCGGCGCCACCGGCACGGCGACCGGTTCGGTCCGCGCCGGAGCCTTCTTCGCCGCGCCAGGATGCACCTCGCCCTTGGTGCCGTCGACGGTGACCATGCTCCGGTCGGCCAGGACGCGGGTGGCGTCGCCGGTGCCGACCACGCACGGAACGCCCAGTTCGCGAGCGACGACCGCGGCATGGCAGGTCATCCCGCCACCATCGGTCACCACCGCGGCGGCACGGCGCATCGCCGGGACCCAGTCCGGGTTGGTCATCGGCGCGACCAGCACCTCGCCGTCACGGAGGTGCTTGGCCTCGGCGGGGTCGTGCAGCACCCGCACCGAGCCGCTTCCTTCCCCCGGTGACGCGGCGAGCCCGGTGACGAGCGCTTCGGACGTCAACGGCGCGACCGACGGGAGTGTGGTGATCGGCCGCGACTGGACGAGGAAGATCTCGTGGTCCGCGATGGCGAACTCGATGTCCTGCGGGACGCCGTAGTGGTCCTCGACGCGGCTGGATATCCGCGCCAGCTCCAGCACCGTCGTGTCGCTCAGCACGCGGCGGGTGCCCGCGGACGCCGGCAGCTCGATCTTGACGTCACCGCCGCCGGCTTCGGCGATGATCTTGTGGCTCTGCCTGCCGATCCGGACGGAGAGCAGCAGCAGGTCGTTCTTGCCGATGACGTAGGTGTCCGGCTCGACGGCGCCGCTGACGATCGCCTCGCCCTGGCCGAAGACCGCCTCCACGACGATGCGGTCCAGATCGCCCGTGCGCGGGTCGGCGGTGAAGATGACGCCGGACCGCTCCGCGGCGATCATGCGCTGGACCACGACGGCGATGGCCGGCTCGCCGGTGAACCCGCGGCTGGCGCGGTAGCTGACGACCCGCGGCGAGAACAGCGACGTCCAGCAGTCGACGATCCGTTCGATCAGGGTGTCGTCGCCCCAGACGTTGGTGTAGCTGGCGTTCATTCCGGCAAACGACGCCTCCGCGCCGTCCTCCCCCGTCGCCGATGACCGGACCGCGACCGGTGCCGCCGTGCCGAGCCGCTGATAGGCCTCGAGGACCTCGGCGCGCAGCTCGGCGGTCACCCCGGCGCTGCGCACGAGTTCCCGGATCCGGGCGCAGCTCGCGCTGACGAACTCCGCGTCGTCCGCGTTGGCCAGTGCCTTGGCGTGCAGGTCGGCCACTTCGGCGCGGCACCCGGCCTGCTCCAGCGCGGCCCAGTAGCCGTCGCGGGAGATCACGAAACCGCCCGGCGCCGGGAATCCCGCCGAAATCAGTTCACCGAGGTTGGCTCCCTTGCCGCCGACCGTCTCGTCGTCGGTCAGCCGGATCTCGGCCAGGTCGTGTACGTGCGTCATCGAAGTCCTCCTGTAGGGCCGTGGGGAAAGAGCTCGCCGAGCGGCAGCCGTGGCGACGGTGCCGCCCCGGCCGCGGGATGTCCGAACCGGAAGATCGCCTGCGGGACACCGGGCAGGTCCTGGGTTTTGGCGAGCCGCTCGCGGAAACCGGTCAGGTGCAGGGGTTGCGTCAGGACCGAACCGACCAGAGACTTCGCCGTCGCGGTCAGCCAGACACGTTGCAGCGCCGCGCCGGCGGCGACGTGGTCGAACCTGCTGTCGGTGTCCGTGCAGAAGATCAGCAGGTTCTCGGCGGCCAGCCGGGTGGCGAGCCGAACGTCGTCGGGCACCGGCGTGTCCGGCCGCACCAGCCCGGCGACCGGCAGAGCCTCGTCACTCAAGGCGTCCTCGGGCACGCCGTCCCCCGTCGCGTACACGCCGGTGGTGTGGGCGGTCCACAACTCGAGTTCACGCTGGTACCCACGGTCTTCCCGGAACACCCGGGTCGCGAAGCCGAACATCTCGGCGAGCTTGTCCAGGCGCCCCGGGACGAAGGCCCGCACGCCCTTGCCTTCGGCCGCCGCGATCAGCGCGGCCCACCCGGACTCGGGAACCCGGCCGTGGCGGAAAGGGCGGCGGTGGCTGCGACGGCGGCCGATGGCCCGGTACAGGGCCAGTTCCTGGGCGCCGGCGGCACGCCGGCCGCCGATCGTCGCGGTGGCCACGACGCCGCCGTCGTCGAACACCTCGAGCGCGCACTCGCGCCCGAGGCTGCGGACCGCGAGCTCGAGGTCGGTGAGCGCGGCACCGCAGGAGAGCATCCGGTCGCGGCCCCACGGGTCGTGGCGACGGAGGCCGACCTCCCTGCGTTCCGACAGGTCCACCGCGTTCCCGCGCACAAGCAGCTGCCACGGCTGGCTGTTGTGCACCGAGGGCGCACGGCTCACGGCGCGGGCGATCGTGCCGATCTCCGCGCCGCTCAAGGTTGCCGATGCTGCCGACGTCATCGCGTTCACTCCCGTACGCGGAGTCGCTCGCCCCGCGGAAGCCATCGTCGCCGGGCTGCGCCACGACCACCGGAGCACAAAGTCCCCGGATCCCGAGGCATACGTCATCCGGACCGGACTCATCCGGCCCTACTCGCCACCTCGCCGGCGGCGCACGATCACGCGAACACCCGAGGAAAGAGGGAACCCATGAACTCGCCCTACGCCCACAGTGGCCGCGTCCTCGTCGTCGGCATGGACGGTTCGTCCCACGGTGACGCCGCGCTCCAGTGGGCGCTCACCACCGGAACCCATCCCGGGGACACGATCCGCGCGATCCTCGTCCGCCCGCGGGAAACCCTGCTGCCCGGCACGTCGTTCGCGATCCAGCCGCACGGGCGGCTCCCGGAACGGGACTACTCCCTGGCCGACCACGTCGCCCGGATCCGCGGCGAAATCGCCGACACCCCGGAGGTCGAGACGACCACCGTGCACGGCGACCCGGCGACCGAACTGGTCACCGCTTCCGCCGACGCCGAACTCCTGGTGATCGGCGCACACCACGGCAACGTGGTCAGCGACCTCGTCCTGGGCAGCGTCGCCCGCGAATGCGTGCGCTACTCCCGCTGCCCGGTCGTGGTCATCACCCCGGAAGCCGCGCACCGTCTCACCCACACCAGCGCGGCCTGAAGGCCACCTTGAGGGAGACTATTGAGGGGTAAGGCAAATGTGGCGTCATTCACGACCTCACCCTTGGAGGCTGGGTGGAGCGAGGGGGACTTTCCTTGCTTCTGGTGCAACGAAGGTGCCCCTCGCTTCATCCCTCACCGTTCACGCCGGCCGCGACAGCCCTGCGCGAGTCGAATGTCCCGAATGACGCGTTCGGGACGCCCAACGTCCCGAACGCGTCATTCGGGACATCGAGCAGCGCCGACCAACCACGCCAACTTTGCCTTACCCGTCAAATAAGTCCCTCAAGGTGGCCTTCACGGACTTCAGCCTCGCCTCTTTCGGGTGGCCCAGCGGAACAGTTCGTCCGCGCCCCAGACGATGACCGGCATCGGCAACATCAGTGCGATGACCCACGCGGGCAGCGCCGCGGTACCGAACAGATCCTGCAGCCACGGCACGTAAACGAGGGCCGCAGCGAAGGCCAGTTCGAACGCGATGCCACCCAGCAGCAGGCGGTTCGTCGTCAGGCCGATGGCGCGCAGCGACACCCGCTCGGTGCGCGCGGCGAACGCGGTGCCGAGCTGGCAGAACACGATCGCCGCGAAGCTCGCCGTCGTCGCCTGCAGGTAGGCGTGGTGCAGCGGCGAACCCGCCGAAACGTCCGCGCCGGGGTGCCAGCCCGCCGCATACAGCACGACGAAGAACGCGGCCAGCACCAGGATGCCCGACAGCAGTCCCATGATTCCCCAGGCGCGGAGCAGCATGCGCCCGGTGACGACACCCTCAGACCGGCGCCGGGGACGCCGGGCCATCAGGCCGGGCTCGGCCGGTTCGCGACCGAGCGCCAGCGCAGGCAGGGTTTCGGTGCCGAGGTCGATGGCGAGGATCTGCAACACGGTGAGCGGCAACGGGATCATGCCGCCGGAGACCGCGAACAACAGGAACGGCAGCACCTCGGGGACGGCGTGCGCGAAGATGTAGAGGACGAACTTCCGGACGTTGTCGAAGACCCGGCGGCCTTCGCGGACGCCCGCGACGATGGTGGCGAAGTTGTCGTCGGTGAGCACGACCGTCGCCGCTTCCTTGGCAACCTCGGTACCGCCGATGCCCATGGCCACGCCGATGTCGGCCCGCCGCAGCGCGGGCGCGTCGTTGACACCGTCGCCGGTCATGGCCACGACCTCGCCGCAGTCGCGCAACGCATCCGCGATGCGAAGCTTGTCCTCGGGCGCGGCACGCGAAAAGACGACCTCGCCATCGGCGGTCAGCGCTTCGTCCAGCGCCGGTTCCGGCATCGCAGCCAGTTCGTCGCCGCTGATCACACGGTCGGCCCCGATGCCGACCCGCCGGGCGATCTCGGCGGCGGTCAGCCCGTTGTCCCCGGTGACGACGTGGACCGTGATCCCGGCGGAGTGGCAGTCGGCGACCGCCGCGGCGACCTCGGGCCGCGGCGGATCGACCAAGCCGACCAGGCCGAGCAGGCACAACCCGGACTCCGCCTCGTCCCGGGTCGCCGGGACCGCGCCGACGCGGCGACCGGCGACGGCCAGGACCCGCAGGGCGCGGCCCGCCATGTCGTCGACGAGTTCCATGATCCGGGCCCGGAGATGCTCGGTCAGCGGGAGTTCTGCGCCCGCGGCGTCGAGCACGCTCGAACAGCGGGGCACTACCTGCTCGGGCGCGCCCTTGGTGCTCACCCGCAGCACTTCGCCGAGGTCGTCCACAGTGGACATTCGCTTGAGCCGCGGGTCGAACGCGTACAGGCTCTTGCGTCCGGCGTCCCGGGCCGGCGCGTCGAGCCGGGCGCCGTTGCCGGCCGCATAGCCGAGCAACGCGAGCTCGGTCGGATCGCCGGTGTGTGCCGCCGGATCCGCGGTGCTGCACCGGGCCAGCGTCGCCGAGAGCAACCCGGGTTCCTCGAGCAGCGCGCCCAGGAAGTCGCGGACCTCTTCGACGTGCATCGCGTTGCGGGTCAGGGTTCCGGTCTTGTCGGTGCAGATCACCGTGGTGGACCCGAGTGTCTCCACCGCGGAAAGCCGTTTGACCAGAGCGCCCTGTTTCGCCATCGATCGCACCCCTGCCGCCAGCGCCAGGGTGATCGTGGGCAGCAGGCCTTCCGGCACGTTCGCGACCAGCAGGCCGATGGCGAACACCGCCGCCGCGGACCAGGACAGCCCGGCCAGGACCCCGAGCGGGAGGAAGCCGATGCCGACCACGACCGCGACTCCGGCGATCAGCCAGGCGACCCGGCGCACCTGCCGCTCCAAGGGGCTCTCCTCCCGGCCGACCCGGGCGGTGAGGGAGGCGATCCGGCCGATCTCGGTGTGCCGGCCGGTGGCGTGCACGATCGCGCGGGCCGCGCCCGCGACGCACACCGTGCCGCTGAAGACCAGCACGGGCGATTCGAGCGGGCGGGGTGCGTCGTCGACCGCGTCCGCCATCCGCGTGACCGGCGCCGATTCCCCGGTCAGCATCGAGGAGTCGACGTCCAGGATGCCGTCGATGAGCCGGGCGTCCGCGGGTACGCGGTCGCCTTCGGCGATCATCAGCACATCGCCGGGCACGACCTCGACAGCCGGCACGGCCTGGGCGACGCCGTCGCGGAAGACGGACGCGTGCGCGGGCAGGTACTTGCCGAGTGCCTCGACGGCGCGTTCGGCCTGCTGTTCCTGGAAGAAGGCCAGCGCGCCGTTGAGCAGGATCACGCCCACGATCGCGATGCTCAGGTTGACCGTCCCGGCCGCCCACGCCAGCCCCGCGGCGACCCACAGCAGAAGCGCCAGCGGGTGGATCAACTGCCGCAGCAGCGCCAGCGGCCACTGTTTGCGCCCTCGGGGCGGCAACGCGTTGGGACCGCTCACCAGCAATCGGCGAGCCGCTTCGCGGGAGGTGAGGCCTTCGCGGGCCGAGCGAAGATCCCGCAGGAGCCGCACGACCGGTTCGCGGGCGTCGATGCCGGGCTCTTCGACGCCGGACGGTTTCACTCGCAGGTGCGTGGTCATCGTCAGGATCGCTTTCGGTTCGTCTTGGGCAGGCCGACCCGGATGACGGCCTGGAGGACACCCGGCAGGCGAGCCGCGTCGAGCAGCCGGGTGCGCTCGCTGGGCGGAAGCGTGAGCGGGGAGACCACTTGGGTGGCCAGACCGCGGACCGCGGCGGCCAGCCGGGTGCCGTGCAGGGCGGCCCCGGCCAGCACGTGGTGTCGTCTGGTGTCCTGCGGGGTCAGGACCAGCAACGGTGACTGGCCGGTGAGCTCGGCACCCAGCCCGCGCAGGGCCGGGACCCACTCGGGCCGCACCGGCCGGACGGCGGTGTCGGGCCAGAAGTTGTCCGAGACGAGCGCGCCGAGCATCGCGGCGCTGACCGGCGTCAGCGCATCAACCGGGTGAGCCAGCTTCCGCAGGGCGGCGTACCGCGCCCACTCCCCGCTTCCCGGCACCCTCTGGCCGTCGAGGCGTACCACGGCCACCACGTCCGGATGCTCCCGGTTCTCGGGGAACACGGCCGCCGGTTCCTGGCCCAGCACCCGGAGCACGGTCCACGCGGTGGACAGCGCGGCGCCGCATTCGAGCAGGCTGCCGGTCCGGTTTCGCCGGCCGCCGAACGACATCTCCGTGAGCACGAGTTCGTCCGGATGGAACTCGACCACGCACCGGCTGGGTCCGATGCGTGCGAGCGCGTCGGTGAGCACTGCCTGCGCGGACGGATCCCACCGGAACCCGGCCGTGATCATCCCGCTCTACCCGGCGCACCGCCACCTCGCTCGACGGAGCGGCAGGTCTCCAGCAGGCTCTCGACGTCGGTGACGCTCACGCGGGTCTCGAGGCCGGACGGCACCTCGGGCGGTACCGGGTCCAGGGACACGAGCACAACCGGCACATGGGCCCGTACTGCGCAGACGACACCGAACTCCCGTGCGGTCAGCTCGGTGCCCTGGCCGCGAACGTCGATGGCGAGCAGCGGCGGGGCGGCCCACTCGTCGAGCGGGCACATCGACCCGGGCGCCAGCGCCTTGCACAGCCCGGTCTGGGTATGGCATCGGCTCACCCGGCAACCGGCGTCGCGCAGGGGCTGGACGAGCGGGTCGGCGTCGCCGAACGTGGCTTCGGTCAGGAGGACGTGCATGGCTCACCTCACGGCCAGTCGGGCGAGGACGTCTTCGGCGCCTCGCGCGAGTTCGAGGTCTTCACGGGGAATCACGATCAACGCCGGCACCGGCGAATCCGGTGCGCTGACGATCCGGTCGACGTCGGTGCGCGGCACGCCACCCGATCGAAGGCCGAGTACGCCGAGGCCCTCGATCACCGAGGTGATCACGCCGGGCTGGTGTTCGGCGACGCCGCCGGTGAACACCACCGCGTCGAGCCGGTCGAGGCTGATCGCGGCGGCGCCGATCTCGCGACGCAGCCGGTGCAGGTAGACGGCCAAGGCGCGCACGCAGTCCGGTTCTTCCTGCGCCACCCCGGACAGCACGCGGCGCAGATCGCCGTTGGTGCCGGTCATCCCGGCAAGACCGGACCGGTGGTAGAGCGCGTCGGCCAGCTCGTCGGCGGTCATCGGCACGGTCTTCATGACGTGCAGCAGCAGGCCGGGGTCGATCGAGCCCGACCGGGTGGCCATGGCCGCACCCTCAAGTGGGGTGAAACCCATGCTGGTGTCGACGCTGTGGGCGTCGCGGATGGCGCTCACGGACACCCCGGCACCGACATGGGCGCAGACAAGCTGGAGTTCTCCAGCGGGACGCCCGAGCAGCTCACCGGTGCGGCGCAAGGCGTATGCGCAGGAGAGCCCGTGGAAGCCGTAGCGGCGCAAGCGGTTCTGTGCCGTCCAGGCTCGGGGCAGCGGGTAGAGCGCGGCGGCGTCGGGGAGGTTCGCGTGGAACGCGGTGTCGAAGCAGGCGACCACCGGGACCTCGGGCAGCAGCCGCCGGACCTCGCGGGTCACCGTCATCGCCAGCGGCTGATGGTTGGGTGCCAGCGGGGTCAGGCGTTCGAGATTCGCCAGCAGCCGGTCGTCGACCAGCGCCGGCGCCTTCTGGGAGCCGCCGTGGACAAACCGGATCGCGACCGCGTCCACCTCGGACCAGCGGTGGATCGCCTGGGTCACCGACGCCGGATTGGTCAGGTCCCAGGCGGCCCAGCCCACGGCGACGCCGTCGGCCACCATCGAGACCTTCATACTCGACGAGCCCGGGTTCAAGGTCAGCACACGCACGGCGAACTCCTCAGTCCCGCAGACGGCGGAGGAACGGGTCGGACGGCGGACGCCGTTCGAGACGGACGCGCACATCGAGGGCGACACAGCCGTCCGACCGGACGCGCACCGGATTCAGGTCGAGCTCGGCGATCCCGGGCACCAGCTCGGCCAGCCTGCTCACCTTCAGCAGCAGCTCGCGAACCGCGGCCCGATCGAGCAGCCCGGACGACCAGAGCGCGGCCGAGGAGCGGAGCCCGTCGAGCAGGAGGTCCGCGTCGGACCCGGTCAACGGCGCGAGCCGGGCGGCGCGGTCGGCGACCAGGTCGGTGTCGACGCCGCCGAGGCCGAACACGACCAGCGGCCCGAAGACCTCGTCCGAGCGCACCCCGACGAGCACCTCGCGGCCGGGCTCGGCCATCGGCTGCACGGTCACCCCGCGCAGCGCGGACCCGAACCTGGACCGCAGGGTGCGGAAGGCGTCGAGGACCCGGTCGGCGCCGCGCACGTTCAGCAGCACGCCCCCACCGGCAGACTTGTGTAGCAGCCCCTCGGCGTCGGCCTTCAACACCACCGGCGCGTCCAGCCCGGCGGCGACGGCCGACATCGAGTCGTCGTCGGAGACATAGCGGGTTTCGATCATGGGGATGTCGGCCAGGCGCAGCAGCTCGACCGCGTCCGCGGGCGAGAGCCAGCCGGCCGGTCGCGTGCCGACGAAAGTCTCGAGCGCTTCAGGATCTTCCAGTGGAGCAAGGGAAACGTCGGTGTCAGGGCGGCGTAGCCATTGTGCGTGGTGGACGAGTTTCGCGAGCACGGTCGCGGCCGCGGCCGGATCGTCGTAGCAGGCGGTCACGCCGCTGTGCTCGCCGTGCACGAGCGATGTCACCCGGGCCGGCTGGCCCGGACGCACCGCGAAGACGGTCTTGAACTCCGGCAGGATCACTTCGGCCAGTGCCGTGCCCGGATCGCCCACCGCGGTGGGCACGGTCGCGACGATCGCCGCGTCCACGCTGTCGTCGGCGAGCACCAGCTTCAGCGCGTCGGCGAAGGTCTCCGCCGGGATCGCCGCGGTGGTGTCGACCGGGTTGCGGACGGCGGCTTCGGCGGGCAGCAGCTTCTTCAAGCTTTCCCTGGTGGCCTCGGACAGTTCGGCCATGGTGAGGCCTTCTCGCTCGCACGCGTCCGCCGCGAGCACGCCGGCTCCCCCGGCGTTGCTGAGGACGGCTACCCGCGGCCCGCCCGGCAGCAACTGCCAGGACAGCCCGGCGATCACGTCGACCAGCTCGGCGACCGTGTCGAGCGCAATGATCCCGGCCTGCTCGAACAAAGCGTCCCGGGTGACGGCCGGCGTCGCGGCGGCGGCGGTGTGCGACGCGGCCGCACGCTGTGCCGTCCCGCCACTTCCGGACCGGACCGCGAGCACCGGGCGGGTTTTGGCGAGCCGGCGCGCGACTTTGCTGAACTTGCGGGGGTTGCCGAAGGACTCCAGGTACAGCACGGCCAGTTCGGTCCGGTCGTCGGTCGCCCACCACGTCAGCAGATCGTTGCCGCTGACGTCGTACTTGTCGCCGGTCGAAACCAGGCCGGACAGGCCGAGGTCCAGGTGAGCGAGTGCCTCGACCAGCGCGATCCCCACGCCGCCGGACTGGGTGACAACGCCGATGTTGCCCGGCTTCGCCCGCCCCGCCAGGAAGGTGAGGTTCAGCGGGCAGGCCGGGTCCGTGGAGAGGATGCCGAGGCAGTTGGGGCCGACCAGCCGCATGCCGTGGCGACGGACCGACTCGTGGACCCGGCGACCGGCATCCGTGCCGGTCAGGCCGGACGAAATGATCACGACCGCGCGGACGCCGCGCTTGCCGCATTCTTCGACGGCATCCGCGGCGGCGCCGGCGGGAAGGCAGACGACCGCCAGCTCGGGCGTGCTGGTCAGCGCGGCGACCGAGGCCGCACTGCGTACGCCCAGGATCTCCTCGGCGTTCGGGTTGACGACTTCGACCGGACCGGAATAGCCGGACGCGAGCAGGTTGGCGAGGACGGCGTGACCGACCGAGCCGGGGCGCCGCCCGGCGCCGATCACGGCGATCGACGACGGCCGCAGCAGGTGGGTCAGGCTGGCCGCGTCGGCGACCGAGTCGCGTCGCAGCACGGTGTCGACATAGGTCTCGTCCTCGTCGAGGCTCAGGACGATGTCACGTTCCGGCCCTCCTACGCTGGCGTTAAGGCGCAGGCCGAGGTCGGTGAACACCCGGATGACTTTGGAATTCTCGGCGAGCACCTCGGCGACCAGCCGCTTCAGGCCGGATTCCCGGGCATGCGATACGAGATGCTCGAGCAGCAGCGTCGCGACGCCCTGCGTCCGCAGGGATCCGTCGACCACGAGGGCGACCTCGGCATCGCGCGTGTCCTTCAGGACTTCGTAGTTGGCGACGCCGACCAACTCGCCCCGGAGGTAGCAGCCCAGGGCGACATGATCCGGGCCGGGGCCGGCGGCCATTTGCTTCGCCAGTTTGTCCAATGTGGACGGACGGGGGCCGAAGAACCGGAAGTAGCTGTCGCGGTCGGTGAGCCGGGTGTGCAGGGCCAGCACCTCGGCTGTGTCGGCCGGGTGCAGCGTCCGCACGAGCACCACGTCGCCGTCCGCGAGCAAGGCTCGTGATCCTGCTTCCACGCTCATTTCATCTCCTCGCCGCATGAGGGTGGGCGCGGCCGACCAGGCGGCCACGCCCACTCGAAGGCCAGCTACTCCTTGGTGACCTGGATCTTCACGTGCTTGTCGCGCGGGTGCTCCGAAACCGGCATCGAGATTTCGAGAATGCCGTCGGCGTACGTCGCCTTGATCTTCGCCGTGTCGGCGCCACCCGGAAGG
>Ga0307507_10004923_pt1 | contig 22805 bp, 21 predicted proteins | sample 7_EM_MG_FD_207223 | JGI IMG/M metagenome (GOLD analysis project Ga0307507, IMG submission 207223) | Populus trichocarpa ectomycorrhiza microbial communities from riparian zone in the Pacific Northwest, United States - 7_EM | ecosystem: Host-associated > Plants > Roots > Unclassified | place...
AAGGTCGGTAGATATCTGATTGGTTAAAAAAAAGTGGCGTTTGTTTAGGCGGAGACTAGTGATACTTTAGTATTAGTGAGTGCGCCTTTAGTTTGCCCTTGCTGTCTGAGTCGCTTACTGAGATAAGTTACATCGCACCTCTTACAAATTTTGGTGGGGTGCGATGCTGGCTGTTAGTGGGCTTGGCGAGTGTAAACGAACTTTCGGAGGTGACTGTAATGGCCTCGGCCCGCATTATCCTCCTGGCTTTCACAAGCGGCATGTCTGCTTCACGCATCTCTTCTTTTCCTACACCACACTTCCGCCTTTCTTTCCCTCTGTACTCTCTTTAAAACCACTTCACCATGGCGGACGCTCTCTGCGGGCCCTCGAATGCCCTCCAGAATTTCCAGAAGCACACTACTATAGACAGAACTCTACAACAGGACCGGCTAATATCCCGCCAGTCTCCGTCACAGGTGAAGAATTGCCTCTGACTATATACCCTCACATCTAGCGGACCACTGACAGTATATGCAGGGCTTTCGATCAGGACTGAGTCAGAATGCAGGCATATTGGACCCCGAATTCGAGGCCTTTCAAGCGGGGCACTCAGGCCCGCCACAACCAGACTTCCACCACCTCCCACCGCACCTATCTCAAGCCGCACCTCCTCCACAATCCGCACCTCCTCCTCTCCAAGTCGCTGGCTGGGCCTCAGATTTCCAACGCTTACACATCTCTTCCCCGCAGCCTTCAACATTACAGCAGAACCAGCACTTTCGGCCGCAGGCCTCCGCGTCGTCATGGCACCAAGATTTCCTGAAGCAACAGGCGCCTGTCGCAGGGCTGCAGACATACCAAAACCCTGCTCAGAGTACGTTTGGAGGAATGAATGGATATAGTATGGGGGGTTATGCGGCACAGAGCTTTAACCAGCCACAGTTCGGGGTGCCAATGCATAGCCGGGATATGTCAGTAGCACAGGGAAAGCAGCGGGCACAAGAAGATGCATCTCAATTTGATGAGGCGGCATTCGAACGAGCGTTTGAACAAGCGCAAGCGGAGATCCTTGTGGAACAAGAGCCAATCTCATTAGAACAATCAGTTTCGGAGGGCCAATCTGTTTCTCTACCGCGAGAGACTGATCCTATCTTACTCCAGATAGCAGAGAAACGATACCGTAAGTTTAAGTTCGTACACTGGAGAGTATTAGAGAGCTCATCACTACGCTACAGCCGTATACCTCTCCATCAAGCTGCAAAGCTTGCTACAGTTAAAGTCTGAGGACGCCTTAATATATCTCCCAGAACTGGAGAATTTAGAAGCAAACGGATCTCTATTTAACGACCTGAGCGAAGCCCGGTGGTGTCTTGGTGCTCTTAAGAATGTGCTAGACGCCGATGTCGCCGCGGACGCAAAATCACGCTCAAGCAGCCTGATAGAAAAGATAAACGCACGACTCATGTCAATGTACCCTGTGAACGCACCAAGTGTTCCCATAAATGATCGTGCGATCTGGGACGACTTGAAGGACGCCGGCTACACTCTAGAGACACCCTACCAGGAGCCCGTGCAGGAGGAGCCACAGGAAGAAAAGAAGGAGCAAGACCAGCACCCCAACGACGACGACGAGATGGCAGAGACAGCAGCGCGCCTTCTCGACAGCGTAGCCGACAACACGAGCGAGAAGTTCCGCCAAAGCACATTCCTCGAGCTGATGCGCCGCCTGCGCGACCGCGAAGTCCGAGTCGAGGGCGACAAGATGGTCGAAGTCAGTCCCTCACATTTCCTTCCCAGCCCATCCCTCCCCGCTCCCCTCTCCCCACCTCAAACCAGCCCCGCCACCCCCAGCCGCCACCTGCACATGCCCGCCGAGGCTGACTTCATCACCTGCAAGGTGTTCGGCTGCCCCCCTTCAGAGCCTTCTCGCTGATATTCTCTCCCCCATCTTTCAGACCAACAGCACCGCGAAGCCGGCGCTGCTCGCTCCGGACCCTCTAATCCTTGATGAATACAAGCAGGGTGGGCCATATAACCTTCTTGACCCGCCAACTGCCCCGAATTCTTTAATCCTTGATGAATACCAGCCGCACGCCGCGCGCATCCCGCCGCACGAGCAGGACGCCGACCTGGGCCGTGACCCCATCGAGACTATGCACGGCCACGAACCCAACTCCGGTGAGTTCCGCGCGTTCCAGTAGACGGAAGCCCCACCTAGCTCTCTCCTCTCTCTCCGACAGGCAGCAGGACTCGGGGCAGGGACTGCTGGAGCGGTTTACATGGGTATGTTTAATATTTCGCACGAAGGGGATGGCGGGGGGGTTTGGACTGGTAGCTGACGGTGTGGTTGCAGAGTTCGATCGGTATCATCCGCCGCTTCCGCTTATGGATAAGGGCACGTCGTATGTTAATGGGTGCTTCTTCCGCCGTGATGAGCAGCTGATTTGATGTGGCTGCTCGGGAGTCTCGCTGCAGAGCAGCGAATCGAGAAGCGGAAGGTGGGGAGGAAGGACCGCAGAAGATTACTGGGAAGATGAGGGAGAGGAAAGCAAGTGGGAATGTTGGAGAAAGCTATTTTGGAGAAGAAAAGCATTAGGTATATAGCTGCTGCTAGAAGTCTGTTTGGGCATTGGATTGAGCAGCGGAAACGAAGCATCCAGAGACTAGAGGTAGTAAATAGAGATGGTGTAAGGCACCACCATTGTCCTGTATTGGTGATTAGCTGTGAAGCAGAACAACTTCACACTTCCGCTTTGGAATTTGGACAGTCGACTACATCCACCTCAGTCTCCGGTTTACTTGATCGTGAACGTTTGTTAGCCTCGCAAATTACTCGTGGAACACGTCTAGACATCAAGTGTGTTGATACTCAGACGCAACTACTTCTTCGATGCTAGCAGTGTTACAAGAGAACCCAATCCGCACTGTAATGAAAATCTGTGCACAGGTCTGATATAAGCGCTTGGGCAAAGGGTCACCTCAAAAGCTATACAAACACAGAAGCCAACAATCGCCCCCAGAACATCTGAGACACGGTTCTTAACGGATGTTTTTATTTGTAACACAGCTCTCATTAGTGATTTAGCCGCGTCCCAGGAAACGGGAGCGTGTTGCACACACGACGGTGGCAGGGTAGGAGGTGACTAGACTAGCATACACACACTTCCTCCCGAACAATAGAAAGAGATTTCTGCGCCGTTATCCGAGCCTCAGCCCGTACAGAAATAAGAAGTAGGAAAGTGGAATGAAACAGCAAAAGAGACGAGGCAGCGAGGGCGAAGTGTGTTAGCCTGAAATGAGCCCCCCGTTTGGTTTCCTCGAGCAGCGCAGCGCGATGAGAGGGTATTTTTTTTACAAGTGTGGTGATTGACGCAATAGGGTGGCGTCGGGTATCCGTAGAGACAGGCGCGAGCCGCGCGCCGCGCTGTGAGGGTACAAAAGGCGCAGAATGAAGGAAGCAGAGCAGGAGAGATATAGAGCGCGTGCATAGGCAACGCTAAACAGGAAATTTGAGAAACGCACCAGCAAAGAATCAAAAGCGGAAAGTGAAAACTGAAGAGAAAACAAAATCGTAAACCCGGCGCTAGTTATGCATGCAATGAAGCACGGATGTGGGACGATTTGGAGAAGAGACAAGAAAAGTCTGAAAGATAATTCGTCATGGGAAACATCTCTTCAGCTTTTTGTGACACCGCACCCGGCCGTTTAAATACAGCGAGCCACCCTATTATACTCTCCAGCGAATCATCCTTGAAGGATGCCGGATGGGACAGAGTAAAGAAACGAATTATTGACAGCTCAGTTTGAGGGTTCAGGGTGCTCCGGCACCCAAGTTTATCCAGGACATGTCTTGATGTCCAGCGCCTTTCTTTGGCCCACCGCCTGTGTCCGGCACTCCACGGGGGAAGACCGTGACGGTACTATCTCGCTCTTCTGCTGCACCGAAGCGCCCCGGGTTTAGTGAGCTAGGCCCACTCATAGGGAAGTAGGAGCTAGCTCCATCCGCCGCGTAGTATGAGCTCGTGCCATCTCTAGCCTCGCTTGCGCGCACACTATTCGTGTATGCACTACTTGGTGGTCGCTGATTCCATTCAGGGCCTGACACTGGTGTCCAGCTTGTAGCGGGATCTCGCGTGCTTGTGTACGCAGTACTTTTATCAGCATTGAGGCTTGATACCGAGCTTGCTACCGAGCTTGCACGTGCCAACTCAGCTTGCATTGGTTGTCCTGGTAGGTTCTCTCGTGAATGCCCTAATGTCGGGCTTCCAGTGGGTACACGACTAAGACGCTGACCATCAAATTTGGTGAATATCTCGAGAGGTGCCGTTTGTGGTTGGCTGATTATGCGAGAGTCTGTGTAATGTGACTGGCTTCCAGCACTGGTTCGGTCAGACGTGTATGTCGATCGCCCGGAAGGCATATGTGCGAGGTTCGTAGCTTCATTATTTGCAAAGTATCGACTCCATCCTGAACTCCGGCTTCGACTTAAAGTAGCTGTAGTACCCGTAGGCGTCGCATCCACAAAAGTAAGGGGTTGTGTTGCTAGTCGCGCTTGTTTCTCAGTTGCTGGAGATACCTTCTCTACGATCTGGGACATCTCGACAGGCTCTGCATAGCCAAGGGGGCTCTTCTTGGTAACAAGGCCAGCAGTACTGGCATCACTTCCAAGAGGGCCTAGTCCTCTTTTGTGAGCTAGGCCAGCTCGACCGGCGATTATAGCAAGTGAGCTTTGGGATGCGTTCGTAGAGGCTGAGTAGTTGTGGCCAACTGCTCCTCCTGCTTCGCTCATAAACTCGGCACCACGATCCGCGAAACTTAGACGATCTTTCTCGACATAGCCACCTTTGCCTGCTCGTTTCCTTCGTTCTCGCTTCCATCGCAGGAGTAGAAGTAAGATTATTAATAGGGCGGCGATTCCAAATATTGCACCAAGCGTAGCACCTAGAACTGTGAGCATTCGAGCTTTACTTGGTCCCGTAGCTGCTACTGGCGCCACAGCCGCTGCTGTCGATGACGCCGTTGCTGAAGAATACGATGTTGATATCGCAGAAGGAACAGACGATGATGAAGCTGAAGAGGTAGGTTTTGATTGAATGGTGACTTGTGAGCCACAAAAGAGTTCGGTAGCATTAAGCCAGGAATTTGCTCTTTGGTCAAAGATGCAAAGCGGATCTTCAGTGTTTCCTCCACTGATGACAGCAAGGCCGTTCGCATCTTGCGCAATAGAGAAACCAGAACGAGTTGATGTTGGCGCGAGAGTGCCATTGTATGAAGGCCAACCATTTATCGTCAGGTCTCGTTTTCGTTTCGTTGAAGGCCCACCCACAGTTTGACCTGGAGACGCCACGGTACCGCCTGCATTAAGTAACGCTACTCGGGTGACCACGTTTGGATTGACACTCATGTCGTATGTTTCAAGGACTTTGCTCCCATCGTCTCCAGAGACAATTGTACATTGAACCTGGGACTGATTCGCAATTCCTTTTGTAAGTGTAACGCCAACATTCTGCCAGTCTTGTTCAGGGCTAAAGGTCCAGACGGCTTTGTTCTGGGAATCTCCTCCAATCATTACAGCATGACTTTCATCCCAAGGCATGAGCATCGGGTCGACCGTAGGAGGCGCAATAGAACTGAAAGCTTGTACGCTAAAAGGCGGAGTGGTTGAAATGAGAAAAGTCTGCGAAGATGGCCCAGTATCTCCTGTCGTCTGAGATCCTGAATATACTAGAATTGAGGATGAAGCGTTAAGGTAGGTGGCGGCATGGTTCTGTCGGTTCTGCGTGACTTGGGTGACTGGCGTGACCCATTCCCAGGTCTGGTCTGCGAAGGAGAAACGTTGAAGTCCAGGGTAATTCCAACTACTCGCAGTCTCATTCACAACGCCTCCAACAATGTACAACATAGCTTGACTAGCACCTCCACCAGCCGGTACCGCCTTGACACATTTACCGCCCGTCACCGACACGCCCATTGGCAATTCCTTCCATTTCGCACCTTCTGACAAGTCAAGAGCCTGGAATGCATCCGGGGAGTAGACATAAAGAGTATGGTTATTAATGACCGAACAATGGCCACTTAGTTCAACGAGAGGCTTTGGGAGACTCATAGTAGGACGGAACCCTGAGGGCAACAGACGACTGCGAGAATGAAGCGATTGTCAAATTCGTGCGGTGAAGCTCAAAGGACTTGACATGAACTGAAAGAAGAACGACTAGCATGCCAGCTGCAACTTCATGACGGTTCGATAGCGGTGGATAATGAGGTGATGCGATTCGATGTGCCTTCCAGGTGAAGTAGTCGGCGACCTTCCCAACAATCACGACAAATTCCAAGCTCTTTCGCCAATACTCCTGTAGCCAACTATCCTACTTCCCGAAATATTCCTCTCTACTTGCATATAGAAGAGTATTGACTAGCGCGTTTGTTTCGCGTACGATCCCGTTCGGTGCGATAACTGGTAAAATGTGTCCAACTGCGAAAGAGCGATATAATCTAATCGCGTGAAAGATGCTGTTAAAATTCGGAGCCTCCGAAGAGAATGCGCAGGGACTTGCCTTCAGCCAGCTGTAGAGGGAATGGGAACCCGGGAGGATGCGGAGGACCGAAAGGAAGCGTGGCTGTGGCGAACAGAGCCGTTCGCAGAGGCAAGCTGTCAGAGATTGAAACAGTAAAACCCGCAGGTGGAAGTGACTAAGACACAGACTTTGTCAAAGAGAAAGGTGGTGAGGGGATTGACCAGCAAAGGCAGCGGGTGTCGGGTAAAGGTGTTCGAAGCAGCGCAGCGCAGCACAGCGGTGTGCGTAACGTGTGATACCGCAACTGATTGCGTTGAGGCTGCTCTGATTATCGTGGATGGCAGCTCAGGGAGTGCTGAGCGATTACTGGTGAAGGGAGCTGTGCCCACGAGGTGACCCTGGGGGGGCACAGTGACCGACAAGGTCAGGCCCAAAGTGGAGAAGACGACCGGGGCAGAAGCGATGACGACGTGCTTCAGGTACTGATGCGCGAGTCGCCGGGGGAATTGGGGACGGAGAGCGGCGGTCTGAGATACGGCCGTGACTGATTCGTATGGCGTTGGAGAGTATGACGGCACAGAAAAGCTCCTTGTTGCAAGACGAGTCGAAGTTTCAAGATCGCAACCGGGTACCAGCTCTGGCGAGCAAACAGTTTTGTGGATGTGTGTGGGTGGATGGCTCGGTTGGTGTGTGCCTGTGCCTGTGCCTGTGCCTGTGCCTGTGCCTGTGCCTGATCGACATCGGACGTTCCGTGGAGCCTTGAATGTTTACGCGCCTCGGCAGCTTTCAGTTTGCAATTTGTACGTGCATTGCCACTCTTAATATTGCGTTGGAGCAGTAAGGCCTTCTACTGCTGACCGCAGGGCCAATTGTCTATTCCTGTCTTGGTCCCACGATGGGCTCAGATGGTGGGTGTTTCCCTCGTACTTTTGGTGCAACATTTTGTGCAAAATCTGCTGTATCGCTAATTCAGGGGCAATTATGTGTCCCGCCGCTAGGCCAGGGACTGAAACGCATTCAGAGCGCTGCTCCGCCAGCCACACCATAAATTCGGCACTTTTTTCCCCTCTTGACCCACACGAGCCCCGGACCTGCATGCTGCTCCTTACCCACCGCCGGCAGGATCAACGAAAATCCAGACGGCAGGGCTTGCATCTTGCATGCGCACAGCACATGCCTATCGTAAGAAGTAAACACACAGCACAATTACAAGCCCTCGTTACTCTCACTCAGCCTGCGCGAAGGAGCTGTACTGTTGCGCAGAATCAATACCTCCAAGCCAGGCCGTTGCATCTCATCACATCAGCACCCTATCTATTCGCGATCGTTGAACCGCCCTCATTTGCGTAACCGCGCGGCGAATCGAAACAGAGATTGACACTCGTCCCCCACCACCACTGCCTCGCTCGTCCGTCACAACGCCGAGAGAAGCAAACCTCACAGAGGTAAATCGCAAGATCGTGAGATTTAAGGCATCCTAAAGGTGAGATCGGATCCTTCAAATTTAAAGTCCGGTGGATGTTCATACCACAATACGGGGAGTACCCTAAGAGTGCAGCCGAGCCGTGTCCTTGGGACTTTCAGGCTAATTTAACCCCAGCGGATATTATGATATTCTGGGAGGTTCCACCAGACCCGGGCGACCTTCCAGAAAAAGGGTCTTCGAGTTGATCCAGTAAAACCCAGTGCAAATTTAATCTATTGAACTGGGCCCTCTGACGCAACTCTACCCACCCGTGTGGAACACTGGGAGCGTTGTGGCCATGATCCCTTCTTCAAACTGTTGTCAAACCACTACCCCCATCAAGTAGAATTCGCGTCCACCTATCAACTCTCCCACTCTTGTCTATCCCCTACAGATTCAAATCCTTTTCATAATGGTTTCCAAAATTTTTACCCAATGGCACAAAGTCAGAAAGTCGCACAGCATTCTCCGTAGACGTATCCCGCGCACCATGAGCTCGGAGAGTTTCATTATGCATTGCGGAACATTTTTCGCACTGTCCATCGTGGCATCCACGTTTTCCTACGCGTTGTGGCCATCGCTATGCGCATCGACCCCATCTTCGATGTCTTTGTTTAACCGCGCATATGTTTTGTTATATAATGCAGCAACGCTTTTGGTACTCCGTGCCGTCGCCTACGTAGATCTCATGGCCGAACAGTTTCATGCGTTTGAGACGTGTTTTTCCGAGTTCTAAGTCCGAAACTGTAACCGGTTGTGAAAATTGACTGCAGCATTCTTGAGTAAAAGTAAGCTCAAGTTGAGCAAAACCACAGAGTGCTAAAGTACTTCGCAGACTCGACGCAAATTGGTTGCAACTGGTACCAAGCATGTGAAGCACTTTGCCAGCTATCGACGATAAGTTTAATGAATAAAATTCGTCAGCGTATATCGTCTCCGTATATCGTCTCCCCTGTCCAATACGTAACATGCTGACATCCCCCAATGATAGTAACTTCACACTTACTACGTCTATCCATGTTCACACTCGCTCTCTGTTTCAAAGCTCCTATCATCACTCACGCCTTTAGTTAGTCCCGTACCACCCCCAGCTGTCGTCAGATCCACATTCCTCCATGAAGGATAGCTCCCGACACCGATGAAGCCCGACAGGCTTGCTTCGAACAATTTTAGGTCTACCGCCATAAGCACCCGTACAAGCGATGAGTTCAACAGCAGTTGAATTTTGGTTTTAGCATGGCCTTACACTCAAAGTATCATACGCCGTTTCTAAAGATCGAAATCGAGACCAACATACTCCAAAAACCAAGACCTGCCAAGGCGATTACACTTATCACTAAAATTTAAATATCCCAACCCCAGGACCAGCCAATGACTTTCTGTGTGCGTAGAGATATTTGACCATGTGTTCGGCCTTGAGACAATATGGCTCCTACCAAGCATTTCCATACTTGAGCTCAACTGAGCTGTACGCCGACCTCGGACTCCACCAGTCAACAATAATCTCATGGTAAAATCATATTCCAAATCCTTACGAAAAACTTTGCCCCACTTTGGAAATCTACAACTCGGCCTAATTCAGCATCCTGTCACACACTCAGCGTAGCCGATTCCCGAATGGTGACTTGCCTCGAAAGGTTGTTCCGAATATTCCAACATTGCATGCTACCTAGTATGACTCAAGAACCCTTACCCGACACAAACCCATGAAGATCTCCTCCCTGTTGCCATGGAAAAGCGAATTGCCGCGGTCTACTGACAGATCATCGACGTTAGGCAGATCACAAGCAGTTCAACACTAGGGACTTGAGCTTAACTTGCTACACCGACCTGGGTATCCCTAGCCTATCCCTTTGCACGGTGATTTGCGTCTATCTATTATCGGACCAACTTAGAGATGGACGTCACCGTTCGAAAGGATAGGTTGGTTGATTCGTCACCATGAGAAAGATACAGCGGACTGTGCGCGCGGCATTTTCCGTCCTCAAGGACAATACTCTCAGAGTCTTTTTTCACCTATATCTATCCACCCACTCTATCTCATACATTCACACGATCAGAAGGCACTTTCTGAATACCCTACAGGAATCGTTGCGCATGTGTAGCGAAAAGTTGTGGGGCTGTGAGAAGTAGATTGCCCTAGGAGATAATCATTTCGTCTCATGAAGAATTAAGGATCCTGACCTTAAAACCAATGATGCCGAAATCATACGGCATAGCGAGTGAAGGAGTCTATGAATATCCTTACAGGCCACTCCACTCACCTGAGCGTGTGACCACTATCAGATCGAAGTGGTGTAGGATCCTCAGTAATCTATCCGGGGCCTAGAAAAGCTCTATATTTTCAGGATGATTCATTCACGGGCGAATGGCTCCTGGACAGTGATTGGCAGTGCGGCTCGATATGTAAATACTGTAACCCTAACGACCAAGGCTCTTAGCGATTTCGCTCAGCTTTGCTTACATCATCTCAAGGTCAACGAAAGAGGACATGCATCGATATATTCCTATAGGGATACGTCCAGCTTTATTTCACTGGATTTGTTCCTTTTAGTCCAGCTCGACTCCGAAGTCTTCCCAGAGCTCTAAGTAGGTAAAATATAAGCTTTGGAGCCATCTTCATGGAGGTACCCGTGGAACTACATCGCTTCCATGAGAAGGGTTAAATATGGCTGAGGTTCTCTATTTAACGTCATTAAATTTCCATGGAAGAAGGTTCCATGTACTTTTCGAAGACTAACTTTACACGCGCTTGGACTGAATGCAGCTTTCGGAGCATATTTGAGCCTACTTAAACAAAGTTTGTGGAGCCTCTACGTAGGTAGAGTAGACGGTAGTCAATAATGTCACTGTACCCTTATAACTCTGAGTCTATAAGTTGGTATTAGAGCCTCGGTTGATTTGTTTTTCTTCGTCTCCACACAGGGAAGAACGACCAGACTGAAATGTTAGGTGTATTATATGTTGATTTTGCTATCTTGAACGAACTAAGGGACCGTATAACGCACTGTGCTTCTGTCGACCGGATATCCGTGCACCGATCATAAGAATTGAATGAGGACTCTGTCTATTGAAATGTGGTTCTAAGACCTCTATATATACATAAGGGAAGGTGTAGGAAAGGAAAGAGAAGGAGGGTAGGGGGTGGCAATGGAAACAAGGAGTCGGTGACCGAGTCGGTGACCGAGTCAATGACTGACTCAATGACTGAGTCGATGGGTAGGTAGCTGAGTCGGGGCAGTAAGGACCTGATTCGGGTCGACAGCTTCTGTTCTTCACGGGTAGTACCCTTCATCAGTTGAGATAATTTGTTCGCAAGTTTCTAGTATTTCTCATTAATCGATAGTTAGAGCAACTTTATCCAATAAGTCTGTCTGAATATCCTGCCCATACCACGTACTTAGTTGCTCTATTGCTGTTTATATCCAAAGATCACAAGATCTGATAGCAGGTTCATATGTAGAACACATCTACCGAAAATTTGATTGAGAATTCAGGAATGCATATAACTATTACGCCTGGACCAAGTTAAAAATTTAATACTATTTATAATATATTACCTTTACTAATAGCATTAGTTTAGGGAAAACTTATATACCTAAATATATAATCGCGTACCCGGAGGCCGGGTGGCTCGGGCTTAGAGTCCTTATATAATCATAATCGCTAATTTTGGGCGATTATATTGATTATGTGCATCCCCGTTGAAAACCGTCGGCCACTAATGAATGGTGCCCAATTTAAGGATTAGACTACGACATGATGGAGGGCGTGCTGCCTAAAAAAATACTAGTTCATGCGAGTGCCACGCTGTCATTCTGAAGCTCTATGTACAGTTTTTTAGTGGTAGTTTTACCCACTGATGTTTTGTTCCAGTCGTGGGTAACCGCTTTTTGAATATACGGCGAGGCCAGGGGCCTGTAAGAAGAGACTGACTCAACGAAGCAACGTTAAGTTCTATGGAGTACATTTGGATGCCTTAAGGTCACTAGAAGTATACATAGCTAAAGCATACTCAAGCATATATTAAATTCGTTAGAATATAATACTATTTCGAACTCCGCCATCGCTAGCTCGTTTTTATTGCAAATAATCAATTGTTTCCCACGCAGTTGGGTTGGAAAGTAAAGCAGGTAAGAACGTTGAGTTAGGGTAGGTCACTGTATTTTCACACTAAGTAACTCCGTCCTCAAAACATCCATCATCCTTCCCATTTACGATACGTAGGAAGTTCGACAGGTGGTCCTTGCTCTAGTGAAGAAATATGGTGCCGCCTACTTGCTTCTTGAGTGTCTAATTCAGAATTGTCTCCTTGCCTATTTGGATTTTGCGAAACCGCTGTTCCACTCCGGATTGAGCGGATTCTATAAATGAGGTATAGGACACCCAAAACGAATGACCCGACTGCAATGAATGTGCCAATAGAGATTCCTGCTATCGCCCCTGGAGAAAGTCCTGCATGGTTTTGCTTGACTGACGGTGTGTTTGTTTGCGCAGGGATGGTCGAAGTAGAAGTTGACACTGTTGAGTCTGTCCTCGTCCTGATCTGAATGGGATAGGCGAGCTGGTATTGATAGTCGTAGGGCGTTTGTATAACGAATGGTCGCGTCGACACAGTCTTCTGATTGAAGATGTTGTCCAGAACTATGACGCGTGTACTCACTCTTGACATCGGACTCTGGCAATAGATAAAGATACCGATATCGTTAATTGCTGATGACGGACAACCGTAGTTTGTTGGACAGCAGAATACTATCTTTTCTCCAGGCTCCGAACTTAAAGGCGTCGGCGATTGGGGAGGCGCACACGAACGGTATTGTGATGGGCATTCTCCGGGCGAGTAGTAGCTCGTCATCCAGGCCCATGCCTCGGTATAGAAGTTCCCGGATGGGCAGCAACTCTTCATCCCACAGCCTTGTGTCTGGTAGGATAACGTTCCTCCAAGATTAGGCGTGTTCATGTCCCAGAGGCTTTCGAGACAGTCAGCTGGGAAGGAAGTGGGAGGGAGAGGGCCAAGGTTGGTGTAGCCTGTTGTGAAGGTTGGGAGAACAATGACATGGCTTCTGGAATCTGTCCGCGTCACGGCCATTGTGGGCTGATGGGGACTGGTTCGAAGGGGATAGAGGCCCAAGTATCCGTATGAAGGAAGAAGACGAGTGCTATCCAAAGGATGGTAGATGAATAGTATAAGGTCCTCCTACTGAGAAGGAAATTTGAAAGAAATTAATGTCTGCCCAAACCGTCTCGTCGAAATTCGCTTCCAAGAAGAAGCAAAGTGAAAAGCTGAAGCAAGGGCAATCAAGATGTGAGTGTTAGCATACCAATTCCAAGCCAGAAAGAGCCAAAGGCTATCTATTGGCTCCATAAGGAGAAAAATGCATCCGCGTCAGCCGCTTTAGTACAAAGAACCCAACTACACCTCAATTCACTGTTCAGCTGGAGCGGGGTAGAAAAATGCAACATTTTGTGACGGTACCAGCTGCTTCGCGAGGAGTGTCGCGCGTGACTAAAATCACCGCAAATTGTAGTACCAAGCGTTGGTTGATTGATCTATCTAGGGGCTCGGCTGTCTTGGATTTTGGTGTTCACGGCGCCCGCTGAGTCGCTGAGCCGCACGTGACACTAACAACCCCCATCGACATTCGCGAATGTCCATGGCCAAGCCTGCAGCCAAGTCGTGGATTTCTTTACCCCCCCCGCTGATCGAGCTGCTGATACGCGCGTACCATTGGCCTATTGGGCCAGCCGTGCGCCCATGCACATACATTTGGATGCCTTAAGATCACTAGAAGTATACATAGCTAAAGCACACCCAAGCATATAATCTTTGATCTTTGATGAAAGACCACGTCTGTAAATTCCGGGGTTCCGGGGGGGGGGGGAGAAGTACTCTCTTGAGACGGGAAAACACCCTGATATATCTTCTCCGAATGGAGAAGACCATAGTGGCTGGGCGGAATATCGCGAGCTTTCCTGGAGTCCCCTGACTTGATTTTGAAACTGCAGGGAGGCAATATCCTTCCACATCGTAGCAATACCTGGGTAGAGAACGAAAGGAGTGATAGTTACGGCATCGTTAGTGAGCTGCCGTTTTTAGGGGGACTATAAAGGACGAACTCGTTGGTGGAGAACTATATCTGATATTGGACTAGAATCATGACAAGAGGGACTAGATACCTAGTACGCGTGCTTGTATCGGTAGATAAACATTCGGACGGACGTAAGCAAATATAAAATTCCTATGCCTATAAACATGTGGCCTTTGGACGAAAAGGTTGACTATCGCTACCTCCTCTGCAATGCGAAGCTTTTGGAGGAAACAGTATGGCACCTTAGATAGTGTTGGCCACGGAGGTAGCTTTACTGCTGAGGTGTCGGACACCGAACGACTACGGACACCGAACGACTACGGACACAGAAGGTCGAACTAGGGTTATTTTCCTTATGTATATTAGGGCTCTTAGAGCCACCTTGAATAAAACAGATCACTCGTACAATTCTGTGTCTCTACCTACCAGCCAGCTTAAGTCATTTGTCGTAATACCTGCCTGGCTAAAAGTTATAAGCCCGGTAACCTTCTAAGCACCAGGGAGATCTCAGTGGCCAGACAACTACCACTAAGCCTCTTTAAGCATAGTTCGTTACGAAATATTGCGTGCTTTATACGTAAGCGCATCTCTTTACGCAACCTTAAAATAAAAGCTAATATAGCAACTAAGGACTCTGTAAACCCTCTTTTGCTAGCCTAGAAAGATTGGCCTATATAGTTTTAATTTATCTACTAAGAAGCAAGTTTTATAAAGATTTGGGACTATATTAACCTAGATAAGACGGAGAATGAAATTAAAGAAAATATTAAGCTAGCTATACCTTTAATAGCAGCAGCTCTTATAGCATCTATAACAGCTTCTGTAGCTTCTATAGCACTAGTAGCAGCTCCTACAGCACTAGTAGCAGCTCCTACAGCACTAGTAGCAGCTCCTACAGCACTAGTAGCAGCTTCTGCAACACTAGTAGCAGCTCCTATAACTTTAGCAGCAACTCCAGCGTCTACTAGAATAGCTACACCTAGGTCATTAAGTTAACAAGAACAACAAACTCCGTAATCTCTAGAGATATAGAGAATACTCTTTAAGCTCTATAATCTCTAATAACAGGACTATATAAAACGGGAAGAGAAGCTCTATACCTTTGTAGTACTATTATATGCCACCATAGGCACTAACTTCTTGGGATATCTTAAAAACCTTACTATACCATATTTGATTTTAAGGCAGCTAAAAAAGGTAGCAAAGCCGTTATAAGCTATGTTGCAGTAAATAGTATTAGATAATTTTAAGAAATGGAAATAAGGGCCTAAACGCTAGACTCTAGAATTATGGCTTTAGCTTTATATTACCATTATATAAAACAGTAAAGAGCTAGAGAAAGGGTTAATAGAGGCAATAGAAGGCAGTATTATATAAGCCTTTATCTAGGACTATAAGGAGATCTATCTAGCTCTATATTATACCTTTATCTAGAAGGTAGTAAAGAGGTTAAAGAAGCTTAAAATATTAATAATAATTAAGGAATTTAACCTCCTCTATAAGCATCTAAATACAGGATATAACGCCTATACTATACTCTTAGGGCAGCCAGCTGCAGATCCTATAATGTTTACTACCCTAACATATAACGGAACCTTGTAGCAGGAACTACGGTGGGTTCTATTATTAGGCTGGGTATATAGGTAAGAACAAAACAATAACATAATAACAACTAGTAGAGTAGTTGCCTAACAAATTAACTCTAATTATATTCTAAGATTTACTACAAAGAGAGAACTATCTATGGTAGGGACTGAGGTCCTTTAAATACACAACTATATACCTAAGAAATCCTCTCTTATACGTAAGGTACGTGTTGTCTATATTAAATATAACATCCCTCTCATTTAATGTAGTTAACGCGTTTAACACCACGTGACCTTAGTTACTATTCCTCATTATATAGTTCCACCAGATCTATCCTAAACCATGTCTATATTAACCAATTAGCTTCCTACGACTCCTCTCTAAGTAGTTATAACATTGTACTTAAAGCATCCGTAATACCATCTCCCTCCTCTTTATCTTTGTCCTTAAAGATTTCTAATATCTCTAAGTTGTCCACTAGAGGTGTAATGTCCGTTTAATTAGTCTAGTTAATATCTTTACTTATTATACCTAAAGCTTCTTCTTCTCTCTCCTAGGTTAAGTGTAACGGAACCTTATAGTAGGAACTACAATAGGTTCTATTATTAGGCTGGGTATATAGGTAAGAACAAAATAACAACATAATAATAACTAGTGGAGTAGTTGCCTAATAGATTAACTCTAATTATATTCTAAGATTTACTACAAGGAGAGAACTATCTACAGTAGGGACTAAGGTCCTTTAAATACACAACTATACTCCTAAAAAATCCTCTCTTGTATATAAGGTATGTGTTATCTGTATTAAACATAATATCTCTTTTATTTAATACAGTTAATATGTTTAACACTACGTGACCTTAGTTACCATTTCTTATTATATAGTTCCACCAGATCCATTCTGGACCGTGCCTATATTAACTAACTAGCTTCCTATAACTCTTCTCTAAGTAGTTATAATATTGTACTTAAAGCGTCTGTAATACTATCTCCCTTCTTTTTATCTTTGTCCTTAAAGATTCCTAACATCTCTAAGTCGTCCACTAGAGGTATAATGTCCGCTTAATTAGTCTGGTTAATATCCTTACTTATTATACCTAAAGCTTCTTCTTCTCTTTCCTAGGTTAAGTGTTGCCTTCGTATAGTTTTCTCCATACTATTGCTGGGCGAGGTAATAGCGATCCCCTACTCTTATTATGCTAAAGAGGGGTTAGTATATATTGCGCTAGCGAGTCCTTCGTCCTAATAACCCTCCTCTTACTTAGAGTGTACTAAAACAAACATTTAATCGTCCTGTAATATTCGCTCTATCTCTAACGCTAAGTATACGCGTCCTATAACTCTTAACAGTCTTTAAGTTCCCTAAGTAACTTGTTATAGGGTCTTGTGTTTAATCTACTGCTATAAAACTTAATGGTAAGCTGGCCTCTACGCTACTTAAGGTTTAATATGCCTTAGAAGAGTCCGCACGCGTCCTTAAAGCTTAATATTTAGCTTATACTTGTCTTTAATATCTTAAATATGTCCGTAAGAAGGTCTATTTTAAGGAGTGGAAACTGGTTTAATAGGGTTTATCTAAGCTAGGTAATAAAAGGACTAGCTCTCCTCCTATAAGGGAAACAACTCTAAGTAGCTTGGCAATTACTCCTCTTAGGTCCCCCTTAGGTAACTTATTCTTTAGCAATCCTTTTTTATTAATATTACCTAACCTACTTTCTTTTAATACTCCTATACCTTTCCTATAGCGTTTCTTAGGTTGCTTAGTGGTTCCTAGGTAGTCTTACTATAGCCTATCTACTTTACTTTATACTATATTTTGTTATCTACATCCTTATAACTAATGACCTTTAAAACTTGCTATTTGTCTTTTTTCTGTCCTCTATATATGTCTGCCTTATAGACTGGTGGCTTAATATTCCTATGTACTAGCTCTAGCATTACAATATATTATATAGGGTAGATTTTTATTTTAGCTAGTAGGTTTAACTTATATATAACTAATAAAATTCTTTACTTAATTTTAAAAGGTCCTAGTCTAATATAGTCCAATTTCTTACTTAGTCATTAACTCTTAAAATTTTTATATAGTAGCTATACTCTATCTCCCTCCTTAAGATCTGGTCCCTTAGATCTCTTAGCGTTATAGTACCTTTTTATTTATTCTTGTACTAGTTTAGCTGTTTCTTTAAGGTTTATATAAAGATTTATTAATATCTCCATTCTTTATTTAGCTGTGCTACTTATCTTTTTTACTTAGCGTAGTGATAACAATATCCTTAGCTTATATCCGTAATTCGCCTTAAATAGTAATATCCCCATTCCTTCTTATAGTGTTGCATTGTATGCAAACTATATAACTAGTAATAACAATACCTAATTATTCTGCGCGTAATTAATATAATGCCTTAAATACTGCTCTAGTGTCTAGTTTAGTTTTTCTATTTGTCTATCCATCTGCGGATAATACACTGTAGATATTGCTACGCGAACTCCTTATTCTGCCAGAAATACTTCCTAAAATACTACTATAAATCTTGGATTTCTATCCAATATAATCTTATTTAGTACTCTATATCTTGTAAATACTTCCTTTATATAGATTCTAGCAATATCCTCTACTAATATCTCTTCTGTATATGCTATAAAGTATCCCCACTTTATTAGCTTATCTACTATTACTAAAATCGCGTTATAATCTTGTCCTATAATAGGATCTCTTGACTTTAGTAACTTAATAATAAAGTCCTATAATATAACCTCCTATGGTCTTCCTAGTGTCTTAATAGGTTGTAGCCCTCCATACAGCTTATACCTTATTGGTTTATTCCTTTAGCAATCTAGATATTCCTTAATAACTTATCTTACTAGTCCCCAGATTCCTTAAATAATATACTTCTCTTAAAGCCTTAACACTAAGCCTATAGCTCTGTTATATCCTTATATTATTCCCTTATAGAATTCCTTAACAAATTCTTCTGTAATAGACTTAGGTATATACGTTACTTCTCTATTTTTATATTGCTCTAAGTCTGGATTCTCTACCTATACTTTTTAGATCTTTTGTATTTAATTACTCTCTAGTAATTTATAGATCTAACTTTCTTTAGTTGCTATAATCTTTAGATAATTATACCTAATTAATCTATCTTAATTTTTTTATAATAAAGCTCCTAATAGCTTTTTATTACTTTATAGTTTAGCCTTTCTACTTAGAGCATCTGCTTATGCATTGTCTATACCCTTAGTATACTGAATTTTGAAATAGTATTCTATAAGCATTTCCGCCCATCTAACCTGTCTTTGGTTGAGTTCCTTTATTATTAGGAATCCTATAAGGTTTTTATAGTCCGTCTTAACCATAAATGGTTTCTCTGTGCCTTATAAGAATGCTCTTTATTTTTTAAGTGCTGTAACTATACCTAATAACTCCTTGTTATAGATGTCATAGTTTAACTCTAGTGGTGTTATCTTTCTACTATAGTATGCTACTAGGTGCCATCTATCTTAATATTTTTATAGGAAATATGCCCCTAGTGTAAAGTCTAATATATCTATTTCTATAACCGTCTCTAGACCTGGTTAATAGATTTTAAGAACTGGCTCCTAGATAAACAACTCTTTAATTTTTTTAAATAGTTCTTATTACTTCTTTCCCTATGCCTACGGTTCTTCTTTCTTTATTAACTACGTTAACGGCTTAATATCCTATAACTATTGCGCTATAAACCTTCTATAGTAATTGCAAAACCCTAGAAACGATCTTAACTGCGTAATATTCTCTAGTTCTTGCTAATTTACTATAGCCTTAATCTTCTTTAGATCTATACTAAGTTAGCCTAATTTAATAATAAATTTAATAAAATTAGTCTTTCTAGTAAAGAACTTATATTTTTTAATTACTACTAGCATCTGTTCTTCCTATAGTCTCTTTAAGACCCACTTAATGTATTCTCTATGCTCTTCCTTACTCTCTAAGTAGATAATAATGTTGTTAAGGTATACTATAATAAATTTATCTAGGTATTCTCCTAATACACTATTAATTTGCTTTTAGAACGTTGCTAGTGTATTTATAAGCCCGAATTGTATAACTAATAGCTTATATAGTCCTTTCTTTGACCTAAAGGCTGCCTTCTATTTATTGCCTTCCTTAATTCTAATCTAATAGTATGCCTATCTTAGATCTATCTTTATAAAGATCTTTATATTACCTATCCTGTCTTAGATTTCGCTAATTAAGGGTAAAGAATACCTATTCTTCCTAGTAATGCTGTTTAACTGTCTATAGTTTATACACATCCTAAGTTTTCTGTTTTTCTTTAGGATAAATAGTACTAGATACCCTGCTAATAACTATAATAGTCTAATATATCCCTTTTATAAGTTCTCCTAAACAAACTCCTTAAGCGCTACTAACTCTGTTTTAGTAAGCTTATAGATTAGAAAGAACTTTAGACTTATTCCTTCTTCTAATTCTATCTTGTGGTCCTATGCTATATACTCTAATAGCTTTTTACTTTCTAGTGACTATAACTTTTTACTATACTTATAGTATCTCTTTGGTATATAACTTAAGCTTTACTTAGTCTCTTTATATATCGCTCTAACCTAGTACTATACCAACTTGGTTTACTGTCGCACTTTATGCCGTTAAGTATTCTTAATATTAACCTAACCTATAACCTAATTAATCTTTAGATTATACTTCTATAACTAAGGTATTCCTAGTATCGCCTTATCCTGTCCTAATAGTAGGATATTAAAAGACATTCTAACTGGTCTCCCTTTAATAGTTATCTAAATAGGTCCTATTTTAAGGTTAATAATACCTCCTCTATAGGCTATCTAATCTTCTAAAATTGTTATAAGTAGATATAGGTATTCCTTTTGTCTATATAGTAACCCTATTCTTTCTACTACTTTTAGTAATATGTGGTTCCTAATTACTCTACTATCTACTAACGCTTTAAACTGCTAATCTTGCCACTTAGCTTTTAAATTTAGGTATTATTTTTAAATTCCTTTAAGGGTCTAAGGCTTTAATACTAGTTTCCTTTAGTCCTATATGCCTCCCCTTTTCCTAATTGTTGGCTGCTAGATCCTACCTATACTTAGTTTAACTTTAGCTAATACTTAGTTTATTTCTTTTCCTCTATATACCATAGATAAGTGTTCTCTAGGCACTCCTATTACTATTATCCATCTAGGTATTTTTCTGTAAGGAATCTTCCTGGTTAAAGTATTAAGTCTCCTTAATTTTATACTTCTACTAGGTACTAACTATATATATACTTAGTATTTCTAAACCGCTTTTCCTTTAGTACCTAATATATTCTTACTAGGTACTTCCAGTTCTTGTCTTTAAGTGCTCTATATATATTATATATATTATCCATATAAGCTATCCACGATAGTGTATAATACGCTATATGTTTTGGGTTAATTCTTAGTTTATTTTTGTTTTTAAGTTTAAATCTATACCTAGTTAACCTAACTACTGGTATCTCTGCTATGGGTATTAAGATTTATTACTCGCTTCTTTAGTCCTTAGATCCCTTTTCTAGGTTTCTTAATATTATAATTAATACTCCCTTAATATAACTTATACGTTTTTCTGTAATAGGTTAGTTTTAGACCACTTTTTTATCTAGCTATATATAGAAATCTGCCTATTTATTATTATATTATTGCCTATACCACTTTCTATATAACTAGTTTAGTGTATATAGTCTATTTATTAGAAAGTACCTTATTATTACTATATTATAACATCCTTTAGTATATTTTTCTTTAAACCTGGTTAGAATATTTAGATTTTTTTCTTGTTTTAGTTTGTCTAACTACTTTACTCTAGGTGTCCCTGCACTTGGCTTATTAGTAACTCTTTATATGGGTACTCTATTTCTTATATAACCTGGCATAGCTAATCTCTTATTTAGTTTTTGCTCTTACTATGTAATAATTCTTGTCCTAAACTTATCTATAGTTTTTTATTTTCTGTGTCTTGCAGCTAGATCTTTATAGTTATCTTGCTTTTTAATCCTGGTATTAACTGTTTAATCTTTAGGCTAAATACTACGTTTACCTAAGATTGCTAATATTCTTACTTGTTCTCTAAACTTATAGTTCTTAAACTTGCGTCCTATATTTATTCGTTTATTACTAAACTAAGTTACTACCCTTTCCTATTAGTTTTTGTCCGTTATGGGTTCTTAGGTATATCTTATCTTACTTTAAGAATCTTAAGCTTCTCTTATCTCTACTTAAAAATCTTAAGCCTATGGCCTTTTACCTTTATTAAGTGATAAGCTAGTACTAGTAGTTATCTACTTACTTAGTTTCTTCTAAACGTTGCTCCTATCGTCTTATAAAGCGATGGAAATTATATCTAATAGTGTTATAATACCCGTTACTAAACCTTGTTCTATAATGGTCTTAGTCTCTGCTTCTATTTTAACTTCTTTAAGGTCTGCGTGCTTTTAGTAAGCTACCTTTATTGCCTTATTATTAGTAAATGCTTTGCCTTTATTAAATTTATTATCTTTAATGTCTAATCTATAAGCTGGTTTGCTGGTTCCTTTAAACTTAGATAATAATAGCTCCTATAGCCAATAGCTTGCGCTGTACTTAGCGTTCTTATAAATTCGGTATGTGTTATTGTAATAACACGCAAAACTATTAACTAAATACTCTTTTATTCCTTGTAGTGTACTATTGTCCCTTTATATATATGTGCTGCCTGCTAGTCTAGTTCCCTTTATTATATAGTTACTTTAACTACCTCTATAGTCTCTGGTAAAATAACCCTATTTTCTATAATTTATGCAAGCTCTATCTTTAAACCATCTTTCTTGCTATAGAGTCCGCCTAAATATCTTTTACTGCTAAGATCCCTAGTTTGGCCTCTACTCTTAGGTCCTTTAATTACTTAATCCTTAACCTTTAGGTTTCTATAGTTTCTTTTCCCACCTTTAGGTCTCTTTAGTACTACTTAGGTCTATTAGCTCTGCGCTATTTTATAATTTTTAACTCTATATCTATTATTGCATACTCTACGCCTTATATGACTATGGAACTCTGTCTTGCCCTCTCTTAGCTTATTCCCTTTAATAGATTCTATTATTAATCTTTATTAACTAATCTATTAACTCTCTTAGAGTATCCGCA